>ERZ839947.1882-NODE-1882-length-17338-cov-4.887404_pt1 | contig 17338 bp, 6 predicted proteins | sample MGYA00519908_ERZ839947 | MGnify/ENA primary metagenome ERZ839947 (study PRJEB31850, sample SAMEA3708857) | human gut metagenome | biome: human gut; feature: human-associated habitat; material: faeces | place: China | collected 2014 ... | reverse complement strand
GAAATATAATACAACACATGCAACAATCAAAATCACAAGGATTACCAATAATACAATTGTAAATGTCTTCACAATAAACCTCCTATATTCTATATTCCATAACAAATATTCTAACATTGTTTTGGTGGGAGTGCAAGAAGTATACGGGAAAAGTAGACGATTTCAAAATGAAAAATTTGATAAAAGAATGAAATATATGTGAAAATGCTATGAAAGTTTTTCTAAATGTGATATAACAGAGTATGCGTAAACGTATACCAAGAAATCAGATGGGATTATGATGCCCACCTTAAAATGAATAATAAAACGAGGTGCACTATGAAAAAGAAAGTGGCAATGTTATTAACAGGTGTTATGGCAGTCTCTCTTATGATGACTGGTTGCCAGTCTGCCAAAGGTCTGGAAACAGAGAATGTTAAGATTTCTGTTTATAAAGGCGTTGAAGTAGATAAGGTTGACAAACCAAGTGAAGTAACGGATGATGATGTGAATACACAGATTCAATCAGTACTGGATGAAAATTCAACAACAGAAGAAGTAACAGGCCGTGCAGTAAAGAAAGGTGATACAGCGACAATTGATTTTGTCGGAAAGATGAACGGAGAAGCATTTGACGGCGGATCATCCACAGATTATCCATTGGAGATAGGTTCAAACTCTTTCATCGATGGATTTGAAGACAGTATCATCGGACATAATGCAGGCGATACCTTTGACTGGAACGGAAAGTTTCCGGAGAATTACGGAAGCTCTGACCTGGCAGGAAAAGATGTTACATTTACAATTACAGTAAAATCTATTTCCAAAAAGAAGACACCGAAGCTTACGGACAAGTTTGTGAAGAAGGTGTCAAAGGAATCTAAGACAGTAAAAGAATATAAAGAAGAAGTGAAGAAGTCTCTCGAGGAGGATAACGAGAAGACATATAATGATTCTTTACAGCAGGCAGCATGGCAGAAGGTTCTTGATAATACAAAAGTTAAGAAATACCCTGAGAAAGATGTAAAGAAGATTGAAGATTCCCTGATCTCTCAGTACAAATCTGTTGCAGAAGCTTACAATATGTCATATGATGATCTGATCGAACAGCAGATGGGAACAACTGTTGAGAAATTCGAAAAGCAGGTAACAAAAGCTGCAAAATCCAGTGTAAAGCAGACATTGGTAACAAAGGCAATTGCAGATAAAGAGAACATTAAGTTAGATGATGAGACTTATAAGACAGAGCTTAAGAAGATTGCGGATGCATACGGATACGACAGTGTGAAGGCTCTGAAGAAAGCCGCATCCAAGTCAGAGCTGAAAGAGATCGCACTGAATGATCTTGTAAAAGAATGGCTGGCTAACCAGTGCATTCAGGTTGAGACAAGCTCAAGCAGTTCATCAAGTTCAAGCAGTTCATCAAGCTCGAGTGATTCATCAAGTTCAAGTAGTTCAGACTCAGGCAATTAAGCCGGACTGAATTGAAAGCAAAAGAAAATATAAAGATAAAAAAACTCCCCCGGAGTTTCTGGCATGGCACCATGATATGCTACCCTCATATAGGACAATGAAATATAAAAGTCCTATATGGGGGTATTTTCATGTTCAGAAAGAGTAAGATAGAACCAGTAGAAAAAGTAAAAATAGTCGAACGCTACCTTGCAGGAGAAATTGGCATACAGCAAGCAGGAAAAGAATTGGGAGTTGATCATCATAGTATTCGAAATTGGATTTCTATTTATCAGTATGATGGACCAACTGGATTACTCAATCAACCGAAAAACAAATCTTATTCAAAAGATTTAAAAATATCTGCTATAAATGATTATCTTAACGGAGAAGGATCTCTTCAGGATATTTGCACAAAATACGGAATTCGTTCACACAGACAGCTTTCCGAGTGGATTAAGGTGTATAATTCTGGTGGAATATTAAAAACATCCACTGGAGGTGCTTACATGAAAAAAGCAAAGAACACTACACTTGATGAGAGATTAAAAATAGTAACAGATTGTCTTGCAAATGATAAGAATTATGGTGCAATGGCACTCAAATATGATTGTTCCTATCAACAAGTACGCAATTGGGTAATACGATACGAAAAGATGGGTCAAGCGGGTCTGGAAGACAGACGTGGACGTCGTATAGCTTCTCTTCCAAGCAGAACACCTGAAGAAGAGCTACGTGACAAGATAGCTGAACTGGAAAGAAGAAATCTAGACTTACAAATGGAGAATGATCTGTTAAAAAAAGTCAGAGAACTGGAAAGGAGGGGTCGCTATCTTTAATCCATCGGTTAGCCGAATATGAAGCCATCCAAAAACTATCGTCTACTAAGCATTATCCCATAGATAGACTTTGTAAATATCTTAATGCTACACGTTCTGCGTATTACCGCTGGGTAAAATATCCGAAAAGTAATAATGAACTTCGAAACGAAAGACTATCCACTGAAATCCAAAGGATTCATAACCAGCATCCAGATATGGGATACCGAAGGATTCGTGATGAATTAGATGGACATAAAGGAATTCATGTGAATGATAAACGAGTACTTCGTATTTGTAGGAAATACGATATAAAATCAAATATTAAATGGAAACCTAAGAGTTGTACCAGAGGAGACAGAAATCCTGATCACATAGCAAAAAACTATTTACACCGTGAATTTCACGCCGAAAAACCGAATGAAAAGTGGCTTACAGATGTTTCTGAATTTAAATACTACAACGGAATAGAAGTTCATAAAGTTTATCTGAGTGCTATTTTAGATTTATATGATAGAAGGATTGTTTCCTTTAAAATCAGCGATCATAATGATAATCCATTAGTTATGGACACGTTTGATGGGGCTGTTCGTCAGGAGCCAGATGCACACCCATTAGTTCATTCTGATCGAGGCTTTCAATATACAAGCGCACAGTTTTATACTAGATTAAAAAAACATCATATGAAGCAGAGTATGTCTAGAGTTGCCCACTGTATTGACAATGGACCAATGGAAGGGTTTTGGGGAATTCTAAAACGAGAAATGTATTATAAACAGCGTTTTAATGACAGAAGCTCTTTGATTACTGCGATAGCTAATTACATAGATTACTACAACAACCAACGACTTCAAAGGAAACTGCATGTAATGACACCAATGAAATATCATGAGCAATATACAAAAGCAGCATAAAATATCGCCAGCCATAGCATGGCTGACGATACAAAAATTTATTATTTTTTATTGTCCTCTTGACGGGGAGCATACCATTATTATAGTGGTTTATTTTTTTTATTCCAATGCAACAAACATGTAAAATGTCTGATGTATTTTTGCAAGTTTTGTTCCATAGCAGTGTTTATCTTATTTTCCGTCTTCTTCTGAAAAACAGAATCATGATAATACTTATGGCAAATAGTAACCATACATGCCTGCTTGTTTCCAGACGAACCCCTGTTTCCGGTATTAATTGTGTGTTTTCGTTTGTGATTTTTAACTCAATCACGTCTCCTCGTGCAGCCTCAATCCGCTGTTTCATGACAGCTGTATTTCCATTCGATGTTGCCTGCACTGGATTTGAATACTTATCATTCTCTTCTTTTTTAGAAATCGAAACAGCGTATTTTGATGTATCAACAGTTTCTGTTATTATGATATCCGAAGATATATCTACATTTTTTAATGTAACTTTATCTCCATGTTTCAAAGAAGTTCTAATTGTCTTGCTACGCAGCTTTTGACCATCTTCCCAATAGAGAATTTCCATATCAAATGGCTTCTTGCGGTTTCCAAGTGGACCAGTGACTTCCTTTGTAATCTCAACCGTCACCCCGCCTTTTTGCGGATGATTGACGATATGTCTGTCCGAAACAGCTCTCCAGGTATTTGTCATCGGTGATTTCTCATATAGGAATAAAATATCGGATTCTACATCGACCATATATAAATTAAAGTTATCCTGATACTGTGTTTTGGTTTTATCTGCTTTGTCCTTTTTGTTTGGAGTAACAGATTCTACCATCCAGTATCGTCCGTTCTCAAAGTCCTCCGGTAATTGAAGCATTCCATTTTCATCTGTTTCTAAGGAACGATACGTCGTACACGTTTTTCCATCCTTTTTCAGAACGATATCGTCCTTACTCTGTGTATTGTCATAATCTACTGTATATCCTGTATCATCCGCATATTTTTTCGTAACATCATCATACGGTACTTTGTAGAACAGAAAACCTGCACCAGCAAGTCGGTTTCTTGGAAGATCATCCGTCTTTAAGAAACTTCGTTCAGCAAGATTGAAATGCAGATTCTGCACTTCCAGTTCCATCTTGGAAACATCCTTGAACTCATTCTCATCCTTCGGGAATATTTGTTGTCCATTTGAATCGAAATACTGAATCTCTGGATAAATAACTTCATAATATAGGAAACCATCCCCGTATTCCAAAGAATAATGTGTCTTTCCTATCTCAATTTCTTCCACCTTATATTCCACCGGATTTCTGTCCTGGAATAGTGGAACATTGTCGACTGTGTGTTCCCATCCGTTCTCTTCATTCAGCAGGAATTCCTGTCCTGTAGAAATTCCATTCTGATACAATCTGATTTTCACCTGTTTTTCCGTCAGTGCATCATTTGGATTTTCCCATGTCTTTTTGATATGCAGAGTGCCTGTTTTAGCAAAATTTCGGATATTAAGGCTGGTATCTCCTCGCTGAAGCAGAACAGATTTTCCGTCTATCTTACCATCAACTGGTGCCTTAACAGCCTCCTGATTTTCGTTAGCCTCCCTATCCACCAGTTTTGCATCAGTGATTTTGAATGCTCCATTGGCAATCTCAACTGTGATCTGTATATCTCCTGTGTCTACATATCCCGTCGGTAAGTTTGTCTCTCGCAACAAATACGTCTCAGTTGCTGTTCGATTCTGTTTGTTCTCATCTTGTAACGGAATGTGAAGTTGTGCGATTCCGTATTTATCAGTTGTTACCGTTTCCTCCTCAACACCGTTCTTACTGACAGCAAAATTGATCTTCTCCATTCCTTGTCCGGTAGACTCATCAAATTTGTTCAGTGTGAGTATTCCCTCTTTCTGATAACGGTTCTCCAATTCAATAGTAAGAGTTTCACCACCGCGTCCAATTCCACGTCCTGTGAATTTAATTCCACTTTCTGGATATGCTTCCCATGAATTTACATTATCTCCTTGTTCATGAGAATTGCGAACATTGTACCAACCTGAAAATTTCACATTCGAATCTTTTGGCTTATAGTTGTACTCTTTTAATGTGTATTTCCAGAATGAGTCCGCCTTAACGATCCACGTACAGCTTGTATGTGTATCATCTGTCCATGTACCTACAACTTCTATTGGAGCATCCTCCGCTTGCGGAGCTTCTGCATCCGGTTTCTGGCTATCTTCTGAAGGAAGCACAAGTTTCATATGCTCATGAAATGCAGGTGGCTGAGGTTTTCCATCTAAAAGCTTTTCATCCATATCTACCTGGATATAATAATCTTTCTTGACTTCCTCTATTGCTTCCGGCATTCCGACAAAATCTTTCTTTACTGTCAGGTAACCATTTTTTGCTACAATACGTCCGTCAATATGCCACCCATCGGACATTTCACTTTTGAAAGAATACCAATAAATGGTGAAGAATTCGGTATCTAATTTCGATGGCGGAATCTCCCTGTCTCCGATACGAATCATACGTCCGCTTTCACGAATTGTCTGGAATACCTCTTCATCGGAAGGAATTCTATCTATCTTGTAGATATAGTCTCCATTTCCAATATATCCCTCATCTGGTTTAGTTCCCTGCAAAAGTTCTTGCACTCTCTTATTTCCATCCGCATACTGTTCCCACGTAGATGGATTCTTATTTCCAAGAACTGGAACATCATGCAATATACTTGCCTTCACATTACAGTTTGCCACGGCAACCGCACTTGTATAATCGTCTACATTCGTGGTTGGTAATGCTACCGAACCATCTTCCGGCATCGCTGACTTACAGATATAAAACTGTACCTGTTTTCGATTTTGGTTACTCACCTTACGCCACGCTGCATAGAGGGTGATTGGCTGTCTTGCATTATTATTTATAAGATCAGAAATAGAATCCCCTGCACCGCATTCCTGCCACTTTCCGTCTTTGTTTCTGTAATCCCAATGATCGAATTCATACTGTTCCAACTCTTTGCTGTCATTATCTTCATGATCATAAACCAGAGGATATGGTGACTTAACGTTATGTTTTCCAGCTTCTATTTCATTCTCATAATCATCTGTATGTCTTGTCTTATTCTCAACCTGAGGGGTCAACTTAGCTTCCTTAGGAAGTTTCTTCATATAACGAGTTGTATTATAGATAACCCTGACTGCCCCAGACTCCAGCGGTTTGTCTGCGATCACCTCATAAGATGAGTTAACATTCGGAATTTCAAATTTTACCTTATCATCTCCGGACGGTTCCGGAAGAACCTCATTTTCGTCCCTGTCATTAGATGTACAACTCCAGACAATCTCCTTGCCATAATACTCACCTTCTAAACTTGCCCTCTTTGGTACTTCCACAGTATATGCTTCCCCATGGCCTACATACTGTCTCTTAATCGCCTCTCTTTTGGTCAGGTTCAGTGGATCCAACACTTCAATCAGATGAAAACTTCCCTCTACACTGAAATGTCTTCCTGCCAGCCCAACCTGAGAAGAAAGTCCTGTCAAACGATCAAAATAATTTTCGATTCTGTCTGGATTCAGTGGGTTTGGCTGTGAGAAATAATAGACAGATACATCTTTCCCGTTTTTCAGGACAGGAATATACCATGTACCATCGTTGTCCTTATAAGGGTGCTGTACAAACACACGGCTGTCTGTCGCATAACCAAACAGAATCTTCTCTTTCTGATCTGCGCCGGGCTCCAGCTTGCTCGGAGTGAAACCAAACTCACTGTAAATTTTAGAAATCGTATCATCTGGTGTAGCTCGCAAATAATAACGACTGGCTCGGCCACTGTTTGCTTTGATTATGTAATGCTGCTCAGCATTAATATTTTTTATCAGCTTATAATGTCCATCGATAAATACATAAAAACTAATATTTGCTTCTTTTGTTGCTGCCGGTTTTTCTGTATTATCAGGAACAATCACATATGGACGTACTGCATCATCTGGCTGAATAGTAAAGCTCATGGTATGCTCTGCTTTATTTTTGCTCCATGTAACTGCTGAAAGAGTACCATCTTCCTTTCTGCATTCCCAGTTTATATCCTGCGTTTGTTCTTCTACACGCGGCTTTGTACTAACTGTTCTTGTAAGTGTTGACTTTCTTGCAACAAAATCAATTGCCGGAAGATCACGCAAAGCTGTTTCGCTGTAAACCTGTCCATCTTCATCCTGTACTGTCACACTGTAAAAACCGTTATATCTATCATCGTCGTGTTCGAATAAGGTCTTTGCACTCATGGTATCAATTTTTTCTCCATTTGGCAGGTAATACACATCCATCGGCTCTCCGGACTTTCCTATATAAATACATTCATGACCTTCTATCGTGTATTTCCCTGCATTATGGATTGTATCGTAATCTCTCTTGGAATAATAAAAACGCTCTTTTGCTTCATTTTGAATAGAACCATCGTAATGAAATTTTTCAAAATGCTTTTTTAACTCATCATTAGAAATATAATAATAAACTGTTCCCGGCTTTGTTGTAGTATCTTTTATAACAGGAATTTCTTCGTTTAGAACATTATATCTCTCATTATTTACAAAAGTATAGAATTTAATGTTCAAGGTTGCTGGTGCAAAAGTGTTGCATGCAACCGTATATGGTTGCTCTATCTTTCCAATAGAAAAGGTTAGTTTATCGCCCTGTTTCACCGGAGAAATTGTTTTATTTTCATCCTCACTGGCACAAAGCCAGTCGCTTTCCTTCGTATCTCCAGGATCAACGGAAATTGTGACCGCAGAATCTTTCTTATAGTAACTCACAGTTCGATTTCCATCCGGATTGATCACTGTAACCGAATAGAAACTGTTCTTATTCTGCTTAATCTGGTCTGAATTATTATCCGGAATTTTTTCGCCATCAGATGCTCCTTTTGGCATATAATAAACGTCTGTTGGTACAGTTGCTTCCTGCTTGTCCAGGTTATAAGATACATATTGCTGTCCTTTATAAGTTACCACTGTCGCCTGTGCTAATGTCTTCTCACCACGGACTGTATATGGAAAATAATTTCCGGACTGTGTTTCCTCTGCATTCAAGCCGAACTCTCTATAAATCTCAGCAAGATCACTGACAGATAAATAGCATCTGCCCTGACGGTTCCATTTATACACCTTTTTCAGAGAATCAGCCGGCAGCTTTCGAACCTCATTGTCTGCATATATATAAAACTGAATGTCAAAGGCTGTCTGATCCGCTCTCTGGATCACATAAGACTGTGTGATCTTTCCGATTGTGAACCTCGTCTGGTTCCCTGATTCCCGTATACCATCTATCACCTTATCATCTGTTCCCATACAGGTCCATTCGATCTGGTCTGTCTGGTCCGACAATTGGGGATTAAAATCAGCCACAGCTTCTTCCACTACAGTTCCTGTTAATGCATAACGAATCCGATCCTGCCCTTCTCCCTTTACCTCTACGGAATAAAACGAATTGTCCTTTTTTACAGAATCTTTTAAATTTAATGCAAGGCCTTTTCCATTTGGAAGGTAGTAAACATCTATCGCTTCCCCTTGTTTATTCTGTCCATAATTGTAAGAAACATATGTCTTTCCGGATTCTGTGTCTGTATAAACTTTTCCGTATTCTATCCCGCTTTTTCCCCGGTATGCAGATACAAACTTATTATTTGCATCCGGATTCTGATTCTCACCATTTTTCACAAATCCAAATTCTTCATATATCAGGAGCAGGTCCTCAATGGAAACACCATAGTAGGTAGTTCTTCCGTCTTTCCATGTTGCAATGCCGGTAATGTCATTATGCTGAAGCTTTACCTTGTTTCCATCAATAATGACATAGAAATCAATATCAAATCCTTCGGAAATCTCCTGAAGTTTCGGTGATTCCTCTTGTGCAATCTGCTCCTCGAAGGCTTTTTCTTCTTCTGAAAGCTCTCCCTGGGATGGAGTAATTTCTTCCTCCGGAATCTCTTCTAATGGCGGGGTGATTTTCTCTCCAGGAGTCTCTTCTGATGGCGAAGTATTTTCTTCTTTCGACGTCTCTTCCGACAATGATGTACTTTCCTCCGGAATAAAATCTTCTGTGCGCATTTCACCCTCTTGAGTACTATTTATATTTGGAATATTCTCTTCTTCCACTGAAACTGCCAAAACTGTCGTTCCTGCGCTATTCATGCACAAAACCAATAAAAGTGTCCAGGCTATCCATCTTAGCCATCTCTTTTTCCTCTTCACACAAATTCCTCCTAAAAACATATTTTCCTTTTCTCAACTATCTGCCTTTTTTATCCATTCCTTCTGCATTGCCGCTGCTATAAAGCACTGCAATAGTTTTTTTGAAAATACACCACATTCACCGTTGGCAATCATTCTTATGGCTTCTTCATGCTTTAATTTTCTTTTATAGGGGCGTACACTGACCAATGCATCATAAGCATCCACAAGGCCTACTACCTGAGCACAAAGTGGTATTTCATCACCTTTTAGTCCATCCGGGTAACCAGAACCATCATATCTTTCATGGTGATATCTGCATATTTCATAGCTATACTTATTAAGTTTTTCTGTCGTAGCTCCTCGTGGAAACCGCAATGTCATCTCTGCCCCTGTAAGAGGATGCTGCTTTACAATTCCCATCTCATCAGCTGTTAATTTACCGTTTTTGTTCAATATCTCTATCGGCACACGGATTTTTCCAATATCATGAATTGGAGACAGATGAGAGACATTTTCTATTTCTTCCTCTGTAATCCCATACTCCGGATAGTTTTTCTGTAGTTGAAGATACACTTGTTTTGTATAAAAACAGATATCATCCTGATGTTCTGTTTCTATAAGATTATTGTGATTCAACACTGCAGCCAGAAGCGAAACCATTTTCCAATACTGTTTTGTCTCATCCTGTGCTTTTTGTCTTAATTCCCGTTCCATATTTACAATTGTGTTAGGGATAACTTTTGCATTATGGAATGTAATAACAGCAGTTTTCTCATTTTCATCCACAAATCTTTTTACTTCCATCCAAACATAAGTCTCTGAGTTTTTCTCGCTTCTTCTTTGATAAACGATATCTTCTTCTGAACAGCCCTTTTTCAAATGCTCTGTCAACGAATCGCTTTTCAAAAATTCCTGCAGTTTTTCACAATCTTTTTCACATACATATTTTTCACAATATACTTTCAGAAAATCATCATATGTTCCTGCATTTTTTACATCATCATAAATCCCCCTGTTATGAGAATAGATACATTCATAACTGTTTTCCGCTAAATTAACTTTCAGAATGATATAAAATCGCCCAAAATATTCATCTTTCCCAGGTCTGATAATATCAGAGATTTTCACATTTTCTAATCGGTTATTGTAAGTGTTCTGTAAGTCCAATAAGACTTGATGTACTTTACAGCAATCCGTATAGTTTCTGGAGCAAAATCCATCCTTTTCAAGACAGCGACTGATTGCCATTGTTGATTCCATACATGATATGACATCAAATAAAGAAATTTTTTCTGGATTTTTGGCAAGGGCATATCCTCCACTGGTACCTTCAGAAGCTGAAATAATCTTCTCTTTTTTTAACTGCTTTGTGATTTTTGGAATATAGCTCTCCGGAATCTTTAATTCAGAAGCTAATTTTGCCGTTGTAACCCTGCGCTTTTTTATTGCCAAATAACAGACAATCCTGATTGCATAATCCGTTGTATTAGTAAGCTGCATAAGTGCTCACCTCTCTCTTTTTTCTTTGTCCCGTACATAAACTCATTGATTGAAAAAGGAAGAATCATACTTTCAGGTTCTTCACTTCACAAGCACAATCCTTCCCTTTGCCCTAACGATATTTTCTTTTTACTTTTCTGAAAAATACCACGCCGCTCATGCCAATAAGCAAAGCCACAATTAGCATCATAATCCAACTGCTATTCTGAATATCTCTTCCAGTTACTGGCGGTGCAATGGTCGATGTATTGGTAAACTGAATCGCTTCACTTCCTGTAGTTGCCATCGTAAATAATGCTTCCGCTCCATCTGTCACCGTTCCCCCATTTATGCTGTACGAAGCCTTGAAATTTGTTCCCGGCTCTGTCTCTGTAACGGTATATGTCCATCCTGTCGGCAAACAGCTGATATCCACATATTCATCTTTCTTTAATGTAAAAGTTGCCTGATTGTTTGTAAAAGCTAGATTTTCTTCTGTTCCATCGCCTTTTTTGATGTAAACCTGGTCACTGCTAAGAGTTGCAGCATTTGTATCCTTTCCATCCGGTGCATTTGCCTGAATCGTAAACGAGAATGCCTTATCCAGTTCCAGATTATATCCGGATACAATTTTGCTGACTGTCAATACGGTTGGCTTATAATACAAATTTAATTCAATCGTATCTGTAGATGCATCATTTGTAACCGTCTTTTCTAATGTGTTGTGTGGATCATCTTTATCAAAGATATATCCTGGAAATGTCCCATCTGGTTCTGGCTTTGCAAATACTTTAACACTCTCATTTTCTGTAGCAAAAGAAATAGTTCCTGCTGTTGTCTTTTCCAATTTTTCTGTACTATTCGGTACCTTAAGCCAATGCTTCACTTCTACCTTTTTTGTATCAATTTTCTTCCACTGGGCAACAATCTGATAACCACTCTCGTTATTCCATGAACACAATGGAAGATCCGTATTATTTGCATACGCATAATTATCTTCTGCAATTGTAAAAAGGTCTCCATGCTTGTATAGTGTGTCACTTAGCTTTCCAGATCTGTCTTTCAACTTCCATCCCACAAATTCATATCCTTCACAAGTCGGTTCTGGATAACTCTCACCCATAACAAAGGTCGTTCCCATACCTCTTGCGCCTTTATACGTGGATGGATTTTCACCATAAGACTGCATCGGTTTATTTTGATTATTTGTTTCCTGATTATACGGAATGTTATTCACAAGGGCATCTTCAGGTAATACACCCTCACCTGCGCCAGAATTATAATGTACATATAAATTACTGGAAGCTGCTTCAAAACTTGCTGCATATAAAAACCAGTTCGTATTAGTTGGATCTGCTGCTCCCCAAGCTAGATATGTTGTATATCCAGCCTTTTTAGCAGCATCCTTTGCAGCTTTCCATTCATTTGTATATATATAAAATTCGTTATTTCCTGATATAATCGACGTATCTATCTTCCCTGCATTAACAGATGATTTATGGCCATTTAATAAACCTGTTTCATCACCATGTGGAAGACCATAACTCACGCCTGTGGAAGACGAAAGACCATTTGTTAGGACATAACCTGATTTTGGTTTTACAAAGAAAATTCTTACCTGTCGTCTGTCTTTTCCGTCATATTTCACAACATCCATATCTATGACATCATTATCTTTAACAGGTACGAGTTTCTGTTTTTCATAATCCCACATCACTACATCCAAACCTTCACTGTTTCGCCTTTGGTTTGTATATAATCTTGCCGTTAACGCCTGCTTTCTAATACTGTATGGTGCTAAATTAAAATTATAATCTTCCACTGCTCCGCCTCTGACTTTTAATCGCATTGCATATGCATAGGAACAGTTCGCTTCATCACCTCTACTAGATTTATATTCATTCGTCATTTGAGTTATTATAGTCACATTTCCTGGACTTGAGGTTAACTCATCGCTTGTTCCAGTAGAAGTAGGTACTTCGCTATAATACCCATTGGCACTAGAGTCCATTGTATAACCATTTACTGTCATATGAACCAAACGATATCCTCTGTTCACATGAAATTCTGGGATACGTAAATAATAATCACCAGTACTAAAATCTGATTCCTTAAATGTCCACTCAATCTTATCCTGGCCTTCCAAGTAAGTCCAGCCCTTCTTTATACTATGAGAAATATTAATGTACTCAACACCAGCATTATCCTTCGTATTAATAGTCACACGATAAACACCCTGATTCGTATATGAAATAATAACTGTGTCATCTTGATTAATTCCAATCTTATAGGTAGCTCCGTATTCATCTCCCGATGTTTGAGTTATTCCGGCATCCTTTTCTGTTTTGACCGATTCTATCTTAAATCTTTCTTTTTTATCTGCATAATTTGCTGGTTTATGATTGTCTTTTCCAGGTGTTACAGACACTACCCAGTCTTCCCCGGCATTGACACGAATCTGTTTGTTCGTTTCAACCGGAACATCTTCACTTCCTTTTTTCGTGCATATGGTACCCGGATCACAGTTTGTTGGAAGTACTTCTTTAATCGTAACAAGATAATACTCCTGATAAGTCATCGTTACCTTTTGTCCATCTTCCATCTTGATTGCAATAACACCATCGGTACTGTAATAAAGCTCTCCGTTATATTCTCCGATGTACACGCACTCTTTTCCATTTACCTTCGCACTAAGGAAATCAAAATGTCTGCCATCTATTGATAGATCTTTGTGTTCAGAAATATTTCCATAAGCGATTGTAGTAGGTGCTCCATTAATTAGAGTTCCCTTTGCATCCACATATTCCACACGATTAGTCGTCTGTTCATCACCATTCGCAACACTTCTCTGCATTGCGATATTCAAACTCTGTACAGATATCGTATCTGGAAGCTGCTCATCACTTGCCTGTTCTGTAGATTTTTCATTGTCAATAATCTGCTCTGAAGACTTCTCTGATATTTCTGTTTCAGATTCTGTAGTTTCTGTAGTATCTGTTTCCTGCTCCGGGTCTTCTGTCTTCGATATTTCTGACTCTTTTTCCTTTTCTTTCAATGCATAAGTCATAGTCAGTTTTTGCCCATCTGTAAACTTATTGGCATTGATATTATCGGAACTCCAATAAACCGTATCTTTATATACTCCTATAAAGGAACAGTCTGCATCATTTACTTTTGCACTCTTAAATTCATAATCTTTGTCAGAAATATTTAACTCTGAATGATCTGATATTTTTCCAAGCTCAATGTTCTCTGGTGCTCCTTCAATCGCATTGCCGGATTCATCTACATATTCCACCAATTTTGTGGCCGGTACCTGACCATTTGAAGTTGCTTCCTGTATTTCTTTCTCCAGCTTCTCCACTTCTATGCTATCCGGAATCTGTTCCTCAGTTTCTGCCGATGTCTCAGTTTCTGTTTCTGATGTAAATTGCTCCGAAGTTTGCTCGGTTTCTGTCTGTTGTGCATCTGTCTCACTTGTAAATGCTTCTGTATCTTGTGTTTCTTCCTGCTCTGTAACCACTGATGTTTCATCTTCTGATGCACTTACGGTTTCCAGATTCATAAAACAAATAGAAAAGATTAGAAGCCAGGAACATGCTATTTTCAAATATGTTTTCCAATTCTTATGCCTCATTTTTCGCATCTTCCTTCCTGTTCTTCTGCTTCTCCATGAGTAATCCGCAAAGGCAGATAACTGAGCCAAAGAATAAGAACAAATAGCCTGCAACCGGACTATCATCGCCTGTCTTTACCGGCGAACCATTATGAATAATATCCTTTGATCTTGGGGAAGATGGAACCGGGTTTTGATTTTTACCAGTTTGACCGGTATACGAGTTTTTGAATGAAACCTTCGATACTTTATCTCCATTTTCATTTTTGACCACTGTTACCGCCATCAGTTCATTATTGGAATCAAAGAATCCTTCAATCGTTACATCATAGGTTTTTGAATCATATGTATAATTTTCTTTATTCTCTGTTGCCTGGTACAGCTTGTAATGATATTCTCCTGCCTGTCCGACATTCATAATCAGCTCTGTAGAAGAATTGCCACTCATATTCCAGGTAAATGTTCTTCCATTGCTTCCCTCCGGCATTGGATTTTGTATCTGATCTGCTATTAAAACATAAGAGCCTGTTTTGTCAGCATCTACAGAATTGTTCGCTTCAAATATCTGTTCCACTGGTATTTTCACTGTTGTGTTTCTGTCAGCTGCCAGTACTGGTCTTTGAACACCCAGAAAGAATATCATGGACAGGAATATAACCATGGCTATTTTTGTCATACGTGTTGTTCTCATGCTTCTCCCTCTCCTTCTTTCTTTTTGTTTCTTTTCTTTTGTATCTGTCTTGCTATCAGAATCAGTACAAGGACAATCAGGATAAACCATACAATAACTGGCACTTTTCCTACTGCATTTTTCAGTTCATCAATTCCCGTACCTACGTTTTTGGCTTTTTCTTTTTCCGGATATATCTGATCCGTTAAGCGTCCCACCAGGATATTTCTTCCATTCGTCATATCCGATGTACAAGTGGTCAGCAAAACCAGATGATCAGCTTCCGTTATATTCATATCTCTTTTATATAAAACATTGTTCTCGATTTCCTGCAGATACTCCTGTTTCGCTTCTGGTGTTTCCTGACACACATTGAAAATCGTCTCATTATAAGCATCTACCTGTAACAATGCGTAGAATTCAATTCCATGATTTTTTCCATCAAAGAACAGATTTCCATATGGATGTTCGTTGAAATACTGCTCCTTTGTTAATTCACCGATATCTCCAAACATCATGTGCTTTTCCATATGGTGACCATATATAATATTGTCAAAATCCGAAAAGTCCGGTTTATTCGCACAATGTAAAAAAATCGCTCCGCTCAGGGAATAGTTTCCTTCTGCGTCTGTATTCATATAAGTTTCATCATTATCCGTCTGCACCAACGGATAATTGATGTTGGTATCATTGACCCTGATCCATCCGATCACATCCGGATTGATTTTCTGTAATTCTTCAAAAGATTTTGTATTCTTTTCTGTCGGAATATATGCTTCATAGTTCTTTGCATCTGCTGTCTGGTATACCTGGTGGGAGTCCCACAGCATATAACCTGAGAGAAACATGGCTGCAAGAATCAGCGATAAGGCTGTGAAGTTTACAATATGGTCTAATCCTCTGATAATTCCTTTCAGCACTTTCTTCATCCGAAGCATATGTACAAGTTCCTTTCACCATTTCTGTTTCTTTTATATTTATCAAAACTGGTTCATCTGACCAATTTGCTCGCAAAATTAGCAAAAAGGGATGCGGCGGAGCAACGCCGCACACATCCCCTTTCCTGGTTGCTATATTTTATTATTTCTGTAATCTTCTGCGTTTGAATCCTACAAAAGCAATCAGTGCTACACCGCAAAGTGCAATCATCAGAACGTATGGAAGAGTGTTCATGATGATACCAGTTACAGGTACATCGTTGTATGTATTGGTTACATCAACGGTATTCTGTTTCTGACCTAATTTCTGACTATTCTGACTATTTACTACTGTAAATTCTGTGTTGTATGATGTTGCAGCAACAGGAGTCAGCTTAGTACCATTGATAGTGATTTCAGCACTACCTTTATAGTTTTTAGCTGCAGACTCTTTTACGCTAATTGTTGTTCCTACTGGAACACCAGTGAATTTCATGTTTTCATTTGCTTTCAGCTTGAATGTGTATGTTCCGTCTTCAAGCGTAACAGGCTTTCCATCAGCATCTTTGATTCCGCCAAGTGTGTTTGCATCTGTTCCTTTCGGGAATGCAAAGGCTGCTGTGAAAGTGAACTGTTCAGTGGAAGTTACTGTCGTACCATTTGCATTAATAACTGCTTTAGATACCTTCAAAGATCCATTATCCGGATATGTCGGATCTGGATTTTTCGGATTTTCGCCTGTACCTGCTTCCTGTACATAGGTGTTGGTGAAGTTGAATCCGTTTGTATCTGTATCACCGATATCTGTTACTTTTGTACCCTGTGCATCATCGCCTTTATCATCTTTCATTTTCTTAACGATGATATTTTCAATTACATACTGACCCTGTGCATTCTCAGTAACATATACATCCATTGTATACTCAGCCTTTGACATGATCAATTTTACATGCTCACTGTTTTCTGCTACTGCTGGATCTGCTGTCTGAAACTCAGTTACAGTGTACTCATACTGACCAGCCTGTGTATACTCCGGAAAGCTAACTTTTACTCTCTGCTTTGTTGTTTTTGCCTCATCTGCTGTAAATGAGATATCTGGAATCGTAACTGCAGCATCCGCTGTGATGATTCCGGTTCCTTTTTTTACCTGTGTTGCAGTAAAACTAAACTTCTCTGCTTTTTCAACCTCTCTGTTATACGTTTTGCTAACATACGCCTCGGTTACCTTTGCTGTCGTGGCTCCCTCTGCCGCAAATGTTGGCATTGCCAT
>ERZ839947.1880-NODE-1880-length-17379-cov-2.719003_pt1 | contig 17379 bp, 12 predicted proteins | sample MGYA00519908_ERZ839947 | MGnify/ENA primary metagenome ERZ839947 (study PRJEB31850, sample SAMEA3708857) | human gut metagenome | biome: human gut; feature: human-associated habitat; material: faeces | place: China | collected 2014 ... | reverse complement strand
CTCCTGCTCGCCGCGCCTCTCCACGCCGCGTACGGGACGGAATCCGGCACCCCACCCTCCGGAGACATGGAATGGAAAGGCGAAGCGTCCACCCCCTCCAAGCGCTGCCCAACCCTCCCCTTCGACGGGGAACTCACCCTCGGCGCGGGCGGCAGCGTGAGCAGCTCCCCCTACAAGGGCTACGGCCCGGACTGGCTGCCGTTCCCCATGATCACCTATGAGGGGGAACGGTTCTTCATCCGGGGGTATACGGCGGGCGTCAAGATCATCAACCTGCCCTACTTGGAGCTTTCCGCCTTCGCCGGATACGACAGCACCTCTTTCGAGGCTTCCGAATCCTCCAACCGGCGGCTGCGCAGGCTTGAGGACCGTTCCCCGTCCGCCCAGGCCGGGATGGAACTGCGCCTGCTCTCGCCTTACGGCATGTTCCATGTCAGCGGGGCCGGGGACGTACTCAGCCGCAGCAACGGCTTCAACGGCGACATCGGCTTCATCCAGTCCATAGAATTCGGGCCGCTGGAACTGCTCCCCGCCGTCGGCGCCTACTGGAGCGACGCCCGCTACAACAGCTATTACTACGGCGTGACCCGTAAGGAAGCCCGCAAGAGCGGCCTCGGCGCCTATGCGCCGGGCTCGGGCTTTGCCCCGTATGTAAGCTTCGCCATCGACTACAGCCTCACGGACCAGTGGGAACTGTTCTGCCAGGGGGAGGTGACGTTCCTGAGCGGCGCGGTCAAAGACAGCCCCATGGTCGGGGAAACGCACACGCAAAGCCTCACCCTTGGCCTGACCTACACGTTCTGACCGGGCGCGGAGGCGGGGAACCATACGCGAGGGAAAGATGCTTCTCCTGTTCCTCACGTTCGGGCTGTTTTTCCGGGGGCTGGGCAAGCTTGTCCAGCCCGACGCGCTGTCGGGCCCCCGGATGCTTCTCTTTCTCGCCGTCTCCGCACCGTTTGCGGCGCTGCGGAATCCGCGAAAGGCTTTGACAACCATCCATAAAAGAACGATACTCTCCCATAAACGGAGTTTATCGCTCTATGTTGAACGATTATCTGAAAAGCCCGCGCGACGTGCGGCTCGAGCTGGCGGAACGGGCCAAGGCCGAACGGCTGCGCCAGAACCTCACGCAGGAAGCCTTGGCCCATGCCGCCGGGATCAGCCTGTCCACGCTCCGGCGCTTTGAAAAGACCGGGGACATCGCGCTGGCCTCGTTCGTGGAAATCGCGTTCGCCCTGCGCCGCATGGACGGGTTCGACGCCCTGTTCCCCGAACCCCCGGTGCACAGCCTGTTTGAAGCCGCGCCCCGCGAACGCAAGCGCGCGAGGAGGCCCGATGCGTCTTGAAGTATATCTGAATGCCCGGGGCGAAAGGCGGTTCGTGGGCTTATTGGAGGAGCGCGGCGGGGACATCCTGTTCGAGTACGACAAGCGCTTCCTCGATTCGGGCATTGAACTCTCGCCTTTCCTGCTTCCCCTGCGGCCCGGGGTGGCGTCCGATCCGAAACGGACGTTCGACGGGCTGTTCGGCGTCTTCAACGACAGCCTGCCCGACGGCTGGGGGCTGCTCCTGCTGGACCGCCTGCTGCGGCGCAGCGGCCTGCCGCTGGAACGGATCACGCCCCTGTCCCGGCTCTCGCTGGTGGGGAGCGGCGGCATGGGCGCGCTGGAATATGAACCCGTGACCCCGGACCCAGACCCGCTGCCCGAACGCATCGATCTGGACGGCGTGGCCGAAGAGGCGTGGCGCACCCTCAATGAGGACCCGCTGCCCGTGGAGACGCTGCGCACGCTCATGGCCCTGAACGGCTCCTCCTGCGGGGCGCGGCCCAAGATCATGGTCCGGGTGTCCGGCGACAGGCGGCTCATCGTGCCCGACGCCGTCGCCGAGCCCGGCTGCGATCCGTGGCTGATCAAGTTCCCGGCGCGCCATGACGATCCCGCCATCGGCAGGATGGAATACGCCTGTTCCCTCGCCGCGAAGCGGGCGGGGATCGAGATGCCGGAGACAGCCCTCTTCCCCGGCAGGGACGGGGCCGCCTACTTCGGCGTCCGGCGCTTCGACCGCGAGGACGGCGGCAAGGTGCATGTGCATACCGCCTGCGGGCTGCTGCACGCCTCGCACCGGTACGCCTCCCTCGACTACGAAAACCTGTTCCGGCTGGGAAAATCCCTCACCCGCAATCCCGAGGACGTGGAAAAGCTGATCCGGCTCATGGCGTTCAACGTCAGGCTCGGCAATCAGGACGACCATTCCAAGAACTTTTCCTTCCTCCTCGATGCGAAAGGCCGCTGGCGGCTGGCCCCGGCCTATGACCTCACCCCCTCGCAGGGCGTGGGGGGGGAACAGACCTGCATGGTCAACGGCAAGGGGCGGGACATCACGGACAAGGACATGATCGCCGCGGCCTCGGTCGTGGACGTGCCCGCCCGCACGGTAAAGGCCATCCTCGAGCAGGTCGGCGAGGCCGTAGCCGCGCTCCCGGCCATCCTCGCGGAGGTTTCCGGCTGACGGAACCTCGCCTTCCGCATTCCCGGACATCGGCCTCTCCGCCGATCCGATCAAGAGGCCCATGCCGCGCCCGCGGGCGGCTTCCCGGATACCGCCCCGCTTCCACGCGCCGGGAAACGCCCCATAATGCCCCATATTCCCTCGCGTTATGCTACCAGCCGCCTCAACACGCCGGGGCTCCCGTGGAAGAGGCCGCGAGCCCGGCGGCATTGGGCGGAGCGTACCCGGGGCACACGGGAAAAACGTTGGCACCGCCTCTATCGATAGAGGCGATCTCCAGCCCATGCGCGGCCCCGCCCCGGATGGCCCGGCGCAGGCCATCCCCGCCCGGAAGCGCGCGGCCTCCCGTCCGGATGCTTCCCCGCATCCCGCGGAAAAGCGGGAACGGCAGGCACGGCCTCATCGTCCGGGGAACCGCCTTTTCCGCATCCGGAGAAGGTGTTGCGGGAACAGCTTCGGCTGGTTATGACTTCTCTGAGCACGGATTTTGCTTGAGCCTTTTGCATGAAGCGCCCGCACGGAAATCCCGGCAACGTCGTTGGCAGGCCCGTGCGGCATGTTCCGCCGTTTTGCGGCATGACAAGGAGTCGGACAATGGACGCTACCATACAGGGATTGCGGCTGCCGGAAGGGTTCTCGGGGATGCTTGAAGACAACGGCCTGCCGTTGCCTCCCCTGCCTCTGGAGGCCATCAACGAACTGGAACAGACCGACGAATGGTTTTTCGCCACGGACGGGCGCGAGCCGCTCTCCGGGCTTGCCGGGCTTTACCTTGAGGATCTGGACGCCGTCTTCGACAGCCCCGAAGCGCCGCAAGGCCTCAGGGAAGGCCCCGTCCGCTATCTTGGCTGCGGGCTCCTCGGCGGGGGGCTCCAGAGTTGGCAGTTCCGCTATCTGCTGGATGCGGGCCGCCTGCGCCTCGGGCTGTCGCTTCCGTGGGGGGGCGCATGGAACGATCCCGAAACGGAACGCCTGTCCCTTGAGGCGGCTTGCAGCTTTATCGAGGCCTGCCAAGCCTGCCTGCCCCAATCGGGCGTGCTGAACGTCGTCCTCGACGCCGAGCGCTGCGCATGGCGTCTGGACACCCCGGAAGGCGACGTGCAGCAACAGGGCGAAGGCCTGTATGCCCTGCTGGATCTGATGCAGGGGCTCGATTCCGGGCTTGTCGGCATGTCCAACGTCAACTGGATGCGCGTCTAGCGCACGGAGGCCACCATGAGCTCCACGATTTTCACCGCGACGTCCGGGACTTCCATCAGCGTCGATCCCCATGCGGACGTCGAAGGCGCCGGGCAGCAAAACCCCGCAGTTCCCCACGACGCCCAGAACGGGGCGCCGGCCCCCGGAAACCCGCCCAATGAGGATCTCGTCCAAGCCGAGGCGCGGCTGCGCCAGATGCTGGACACCGCCCTTGACCGTTCCGGCGGGCTGCGGGGCATCGGCGGGGATCTGTACGACGCCATCAAAACCGAAATCCCCCGACCCAAAGTCTTCCACGGCGGCTTCCGCATCCACTCCGCCATGCTGAAGGCCGCCAACGCCTGCGACGTGGCGGCGGCGAACCTGCGCCGCATCCCCATCGCGGACTTCCACGCCAATCCGCTTCCCGATGCCGCCTTCGCCGCGCTGGAAGCGTTCGTCGGCGCGCAGAACGAGCTCTACACCCAGATCGGCGCATTCCAGAAGGCCAGCGGCGTCAGCGCCGCCCTGCTCGATTCGCTGGCGCAGGCCACCCAGTTCCGGGCTTCCGAGGCGCTGAATTTCGCCGCCACCATGCAGCTCGCGGCGATGCCCGCCGAACGGCGGCAGCAGATAGCCCCCGGCGTCGCGGATCCGCAGGCTCCCACGGCGGGGAAAGCCATGCAGGACATGGCGCACTTCATGCACGGCAGCGGTGACGTCGCCGGGGCATTCAGGGCCGACGCGGCGCGGCTTTTCGGGAGCATCGACGCGCTGGAAGGCCGCAAGGGGCAGATGCCGCTGGCCGAATTCCGGGATACGGCCACCCGGTTGCGCGCCGATCTCGAAGCCCTGCGCGGCCGCATCGACGGGGCGATACACCCCAACGCCGATCCCGGGGGCGGCCCCGTCCTCATCCCCGACCGCACCCTGTTCGCCCCCGCCGAGGCCATGCTCGCCCGTTCCGCCGAGCGGCTGGACGCCCTTGCCTCCGCCGATCTCAGAGCGGGCGTCAAATCCGCCGTGCGCGCGATCCTGCCGCCCGTGGACCAGTCCCTGTTTCCCTCGGCCTCGGCCCTGCCCGGCGGCCTCGGCACGCCGCTCGCCACGGGGCTCGCCCGCTACAACGACAAAGTCAGCGAGATCATGACCCGCCTTGATGCCGGGGCGCTCCCGCCCGAGCGGCTGGCCCACGAAATGGAAGACGCCGTGCGCATCCTGCGGGCCCCGGAGACTCGCCGGGCCTGCGGCACGCTCCTGACCATGATGGCAATCGCGGAGCACCCTACCATCGGCGCAAAGGAAATCGGCGGCTACTATCAGCATTTCTGCGGCGAACGCATCCCGCGCGGCATGGCGGACCTGTTGCGCCGGAGCGTGGGGCAAAACGGCTTCGTGCTCGTGCCGTCCGAGATGAAAAGGCTTGCGGCCCAGATCGAAAACACGCCCCTGCTCACGCGCGATGGTATCCTCGTTTCCGAGTTTCAGGAGGCCGCCGGGATGCTGCGCTCGACCGGGGCCAACCCGCAGGCGCGGGGCGAATACATCCAGGCCGCGCTGGATCACCATGTGGACATGAATACCATCCTCGAAGCCTCCCTGCGCGGCATCATGGCCGACCAGCTTGAACTCCGGGCGGGCGACGCCATCCTGACCGACACCCGCAAGCTCGGGCAGGGTGCGGCCAATACCGTGCATCTGTGCACGTACCGGGGCAGAGACGGCGAAGACATGAAGCTTGTGTTCAAGCCCGAGGTGGGCGCGCGGCGCGGCCTCGACCACCTGTGCGCGTCCGGCCTCGGCTACCGCAACGGGGCGCGCGTCATGCAGCTCAACGTGGCGGCCTCCCGCGTGGCGGACGCCATCGGCTGCGGCGGAACCATCGCCCGCTCAAGCATCGGCAGCCATGACGGGCAGCTCGGCCTGTTCATGGAGGCCGCCCCCGGCAAGACCTTCTTCGATATCGCCAGAGGCAAGCCCGTCTGCCGGATGCCTGACGGCAAGGAACTCAATTTCCCCGAAACCTGCCGCGTCCTGCGCTCCAACGGGAAACTCGACGCCATGCGCGCCAACCTGATGCGTGAGCTGTCCAAAATGGAATGGGCCGATGTCCTTTCCGGACAGGTGGACCGCCACGGCGACAACTACCTCATCGACATCAATCCGCAAACCGGAGCCGTAAAGATTACGGGCATCGACAACGACGCCAGCTTCGGGACCCGCAAGACGGGCATGACCGTCGTTGACCTGAGCCGCCCCACCCCGCGCCAGCAGGATTTCCTGAGCAAGCTGCGCAGAGAGGGGTACACGATACCGCCGGACGGGCGCATCGACCTTTCGAAGCTCCCCGACAGGCTGCTGAGCGAAACGCGGCAGCAGTTCGGTTTCAACCAGCTGTTCCGGCCCGTGCTCATCGACCGCGATACCTTCGACAAGCTCACAGCCATCCGGGAAGACGACTACCGGGCCATGCTCGCCCCCTGCATGGACAACGAAGCCGTGGATGCCGCGGTATCCCGTCTCAAGGACGCTCAGCGCCATGCCGCCCGGCTCGAAAGGGAGCACCGCGTCGTGGAGGACTGGGCCGCCCCGGGCATCAAGGAAACATATACCCGGCATAAGGTCGGCGCGAAGGGCTCGTTCGGGGAGCGCATCCAGAACGGTTTCTTTACCCGGGACTTTCTGGCGAAGTTCAGCGCCATCCTCTGATCCGAGGGTGCCGCGAAACGCCTCCGGACGCCGCATTTCCTTGGGGATGCGGCGTCTTTTTTTACGGTGCCGCATCCTCCAGGCATGAAAGGGGACGGGAAATATCCTAGATACCGGAGGGAACATGATCCGCTTCCTCCGGCAGTTAAAGGAAATGGCAGGCCCGGTTGGACAGGGAGGCATACCGTCGCCTCCCTTGTTGAGCGTCCATTTTGTATGTCCACTACATAAGTATAAAATGAGTGTCCGATTAATAAGGACAATGTGAGCGTCCATTTTGGGAGCGTGTTTTTAAGCATGTGAGAACGGATATTCTGAGTGTCCATTTTATACGTCCATAGAGAGAGGAAACTGTGAATGTCCACAGATGCTTTACAGTACCTATCTTATTGCAAAAACGGAAGAATAAAATTGACATAATAAAAAGATTATGCGCCACTATATTTCTGCGGATAATGCGCGCTCCCACCAGCGCACTTCTCCAATGCACAAAAAGGCCGCAGCGAATCGCTGCGGCCAAGGCTTGCCGGAAAATCTCCGCACAAGCGCTTTAAGGAAATCCCTCGGCTTTTGTCCTCTGAAAGGTATCCATTCCAAAGGCGATCCCCGCCGTGAAAGCACAGGGCTTCGCAATACGCGCAGCAAGGAAGGAAGGAAGGAAGGAAGGAAGGAAGGAAGGAAGGAAGGAAGGAAGGCCGTACTGACTGTTTTTGGGAAGGGGAAACCTTCTTCAGAAAAGGCCCCCTTCCCCAGCGTTACCCCTTTCAAGGCTCGCCTATGAACAATCAACCAGTCTGCCCGGACTCCGGTTCGGCCAGCAATTCCAGCAACTGGCCGAGCGTCTTCTTGCCGAACGCCACTTTCGCCTTGTTGATGATGAGACAAGGCACGCTCATGATCTTGTACCGTTCCCGCAGTTCCGGGAAGTGGTTCACGTCGTAGACCTTGGCGGTCACCAGCGGATTGGAGGCGGCGATCTTCTGCGCGGCTATGACCAGTTCCGGGCACATGGTGCAGGACAGGGCAACCACGATTTGCAGATCCAGCGGCCTGTCGATGGCGGCGATGGCCTCGGCAAGGGCGGGATCGATGCTCTGCCCGGGGCCCGCCGCGTTGTACAGGCCCACGACAAATGAATTGAACTCATGCCCGCCGGGAACGCCGTGGAAGGCAATACCGGTGTCGGCCCCGTCCGCGCGCAAAACCCGCACGCAAGGGCGTTCCGGCCCGTCGGACGGCGGCGTCCACTCCACGGTCAGCTTATCCGTCAACGCCGCAAGCTCCATCAGCATCCGGCGCAGATCTTCCGAAACCGGGCGGCTGTCCGGTTCCGCCTTCAGGATGAGCGGGCGTTCCATCCGGGCGAAGACACCCGCAAGCTGTTCCCGCTGTTCAGCGGTAAGGAATCCGCCTTCGGTTTCAGGACGCCCTCCGGCGGCAGCCTCTTTGGGCGCTTTTGGGGATGTTGCCGGGCGCTGCGGGCGCAAACCCGTCTTGCGCTGCATGTCCGCCGCATAGCGTTCGATGGAGGTGGCGGCAACGGCCCCGTCGGAAACGGCGGTGACCACCTGACGCAGCCGCTTGTCGCACACGTCCCCGGCGGCGTAGACGCCTTCCGTCCTCGTCCGTTGTTCCCTGTCGGTAACGATGTTCCCCTGCCCGGTCAGCTCCGCAAGGCCTTCGGCGAGCCGCGACGCGGGCTCGTACCCCGCGAAGACGAATACTCCGAAGGTCTCGCCCTCGGGCGCATACGTTTCCAGCTGCCCGGTCACGGTGTCGCGGAACACGGCACGGCGCAGGGCCGTGTCGCCTTCCACCGCTTCCAGAACGGTATTGAAGCGCACCCGGACGGATTCGTGGGCGAGCACCTGCTCGGCGATGCTTTCGGCGCAAGACAGCGTGCTCCGGCGCACGAGCATGGTCACGGAACGGGCGTACCGGGTGAGGAACATGGCTTCCTCGGCGGCGGCGAATCCGCCGCCCACCACAAAGACATCCCTGTCCGTGAAGAACCCGCCGTCGCACGTGGCGCAGTAGGCCACGCCCCGGCCCCGGAACGTCTCCTCGCCTTCAAAGCCCACCTTGCGGGGATGGGCCCCGGTAGCGAGCAGCACGGCGAAGCACCGGAAAGCCCCCCGGCTCGTGCGCACGATGCGGAAATCCCCGTCCACGTCGATCCCTTGCGCTTCGGCCAGCAGGAACTCCGCGCCGAAATGCCGGGCCTGACGGCGCATGGTTTCGGTAAGCGAATGGCCTTCGGTCTTTTCCACGCCGGGATAATTCACCACTTCGGCAGTGATCGTTATCTGCCCCCCGAAGGTGTCCTTTTCCACGACAAGCACCCTGTACCGGGCGCGGGCAAGGTAGAGGGCGGCGGCCAGCCCGGCCGGGCCGCCCCCCACCACCACCGCGTCGTACAGGTCGGCAGCCCGACCGGCGTCCATTACAGCAGGCCCACGAGGTCGAGGCTGGGCTTCAGGGTTTCCGCGCCGGGACGCCACTTGGCAGGGCACACCTGATCGTCGTGCGAGGCTACGAACTGGGAAGCCTGCACCCGGCGGAACAGTTCGTCCGCGTTGCGGCCCACGTTCCCGGCGATGACTTCATAAGCCACGATGCGCCCTTCGGGGTTGACGATGAAACTGCCCCGCTCGGCCATGCCTTCCGATTCGATCATCACGTCGAAATCCCGGGCCAGCGCGCCGGTGGGATCGGCGAGCATGGGATACTTGATTTTCTGTATGGTCTTCGAGGCATCGTGCCACGCCTTGTGGACGAAATGGCTGTCGCACGAAACCGAATAGATCTCGCATCCGATGGATTTGAAATCTTCATATTTTTCAGTGAGATCCTCAAGCTCTGTGGGGCACACGAACGTAAAGTCCGCCGGATAGAAGAAAAACACGGACCACTTCCCGAGGATATCGGCCTTGGTCACGGTCTTGAAGGCGTTGTCCTGAAAAGCCTGAACGCTGAATTCGCTTACTTCCTTATTGATCAGGGACATAACTATCTCCTTTGGTTTTCGTTGGTGTGTCCGCACGGCCATGCCGCTGTGCTTCGTTAATTGAATACGAAATTCATTACCATTTAGGACTCCCTTGTCAAGGCTGCGGGAACATGATTTTCCTGAGCGCGCCCGCCCCGGCACGTATCCCCCGCATAGCCCTTCACGCCCACGTACCGCTTTTACCCGCAAGGATACATTACTTTTTCCGTTCCATCCCCACCCGTGCCGCACTCCCATCACGGCATGGGGCATTGCCGTGAGCTTCGCCCATCCGCGCGGCGGCATGAAAAAACCTCGATATGAGCCTGTCCGGTTTTAGTCTTCGCCCCGCCTGCATGGGGCATTTGCCACCCGCATGGCCGTTTCCGCATCTTCGGGATGCTTCGCCCCGCCTGTGCGGGGCATCTGCTGCACTCCCGGGGCGATTATCAGCAAAGCCCTCGCCCCACGCGCGGCGGCATTCCTCACGGCATTACTGGTATCTCTTCCTCAACTTCGCCCCACACGCACTGCGGCATTCCTGAAAGGGATCGGTGCCCCCCCGCTCCATACCCCGGCCCGGTGACCAACGCGGCCCTCCCCGCCCGGCGGATCGCCCCGCATCCCATACGCCGAAGCGCCTTCCGGCCCTCGACAGGTCCGCAGGAAATCTGGTATCCGGTAAGGGACCGTTTCCGCAAAACCGGGAGGACGCCATGCCCGATCTTGCCTCAGTCCTTGAACAGGCCCGCGTGCCCGAGCATTCCGCGCCGTTCATGCAGGCCATGTCGCAAGGGACGGCCTTTCTGGAGGGGGAGTACCTCTTTCTGACGGCTGACGATTGGCTCATGGCCATCGGGTACCCGCTGTCCGGCGAGTATGCCCACGACTCCTTTGAGCGGGCGCTCGCGGCGGCCCTGCGGCGTGTCCCCAAGCGGCTCGAAGGCGTGGACTGCTGGGCCATCGGCCCGGACCTGCCCGCCCGCCTCGCGGGGCACGTCACGGACAGGGACACGTTCTACATCCTGCCGTGCGGCGCGCCCGTGCCCGCCCGCCTGCGCCGCCCGGTGGAAATCGCCGCTGAAAAGCTGACCGTGCGCGAGGGCCGCGACTTCACCCCGGCGCACCGCCGCCTGTGGGCCGAGTTCATGAACCGGGCCGTCCTGCCGCCCAACGTGCGCGGGCTGTTCGCCCGCACCGGGGCCGTACTGGATACGCCGGGGCTGCGCCTGCTCGACGCCGTGGACGCCGAGGGCAACCTCGCGGCGAGCCTCCTCCTCGACGACGCGCCCCGCCGCTTTTGCAGCTACCTCATCGGCGCGCACTCCCGCACGCACTACACGCCCCACGCGGCGGACCTGCTTTTCGCGCACATGCTCCGCTCCGCTAGGGAAGCGGACAAGGAATACGTCCACCTCGGCCTCGGCGTGAACGACGGCATCCGGCGCTTCAAGACCAAGTGGGGAGGCCGCCCCGCCCTGCCCTACGTCATGGCGAGCTGGCGGGAAACGCCCTGCGAGACGGGCAGCGAAACCATAAGCAGCCTCGTCCGCATCCTCCTCGAATCGCCGTCGGATCTCTCCAAGCGCCAGATTTTCGACTCGCTGCCCCAGCAGCGGCCCTTCGCCATGCTCTGGGAACTGACGAAAAACGGCAGGACCTCATGGATAGGCGGCACGGCGCACTTTTTCTGCTATTCGTTCGAGGCGGCTTTCCGCAATCTGTTCGAGCGGGTGGACACCGTACTGTTCGAGGGCCCGCTCGACGCGGACTCGCTGGACGAGGTGGCCCGCATCGGCAAGACGCCCGACGGCAGGCACCCGCCCCTGATCGATCTGCTTGAGGAGCCGGAAATCAGGCTGCTCGAACGGGTCGTGCAGGGCCCCACCGGAAAGCTCGCCCGCTTCTTCAACGCGGCGAACCCCAACCCCGCCGACGTGCGGGGGCTGCTCGCAACCACCCGGCACTGGTATGCATTCTTCTCGCTGTGGACGGCGTATCTCGAACGGCAGGGCTGGAACCAGTCCGTGGATCTCTGCGCGTGGCACACCGCGCTCGAAATGGGCAAATCCGTCATCGGCATGGAAAGCCTTGAAGAACAGGTGGCGTCCCTGGAGTCCGTTCCCCTCGGACGGGTGACCGCCTTCTTCAGAGGCTGCCGCTCATGGAAAGGCTACGCCCGGCGCAACATCCATTCGTACCTCGACGGGGATCTTGAGGGGATGCTCGGCACGAGCACCGAATTCCCCTCGCGCACGGAACAGATCATCGACGGCAGGAACCAGCGTTTCCGCGAGCGTATGCGCCCGTTCCTCGAAGAAGGCCGCGCGGCGGTTTTCGTGGGGTCGGCCCACATGCTGCAACTGCGGGATATGCTCGCCGAGGACGGCTTCACGGTCCGGCAGGCGTACCCCACGTGGCGGCACAGGCTCCGCGCCGCGATCAGGGGCAGGAATGGCGGTTAGCCGGGGAAATCCGGGGTTCGGCCACGGGCCCCGCCGGAGAAATTCCCCCCGGACCCCTATGGGGGAACGCCATTTTCCGCCATTTGGTGAAATCGAGCCCTCGGAATGGGTAAAAGGGCTGAAAAAGGGCTCCCGCAGGCCACAGTCTTTGAAGAAGATCGGGGTCGTGAATGAAATCGGTTCCCTCCGCAGGGGGGATAGTCATAAAAAGTTTTTCGTCCCGGCGGAGTGCGATAACGCCGGCGGGCCCTGCCTGTTTCCCCATCAACCTTTTCCCTGAGCGCGCGGCGCGCGGGTTCCCGGAGAATGCCATGCCACCATCACGTTGGGCGTCGTTTGCCGCCGAGGCAGCCGTGCCCGAGCAGCTTGTCCCATACGTGCGCGCCGTTTCCGATCTCGAGCCGCTGGAATGCGGGGGCTTCCTCGCGTGGCGCAGCGGCCCGGCGCTGGTGCTTGTCGGGCATGACGCCGGGTTGAAGCAAGGCGGGGCGGAACAGGAGCGCAGCCGCCCGGAAGCGGCCCGCCTCGACGCGGCGGTGGGTGAAGCCTCCTCCCTGCGCGGCATCGAGTCCCTGACCATCCTCGCACCCTTCCGGCCCGATGCCGCCCCGGAATGGGCCGTTTCCACCAAACCCGACGCCTATTGGGGCATCCCCCTCCCCACGGATGCGGCGGACATGGCCTATGGCCAAAAGCTCCGCAACCAGCTCCGGCGCGCCCGCCGGGACATTCTCATTGCGCGGGAAGGCTGGAAACCGGATCATGCCGAACTGGTGGAACAGTATATCCGTTCGCGGCCCTTCGCGCCGGGGACGCGGCATCTTTTCCGGCACATCGGCCCGTATGTGGAGGCCGTGCCCGACGCCCTGCTGTTCGCGGCGCGGGACTGTGAAGGCGCGTTGCAGGGCTTCGCCGTGGGCGATTACACGGCGCTCGGAACCGTTTTCCACCTGTTCGCCTTCCGCGCCCCGGAAAGCCCGCCCGGCACGGCGGACGCCCTTTTGGACGCCCTCGCCGCAGAAGGCATCCGGCGCGGGCATACGCTCCTGAACCTTGGCCTCGGCATCAATCCGGGCATCGTGTTCTTCAAACGCAAGTGGAACGCGACGATCCTCCGGCCCCACGTGGAAACGTCATGGGCGGTGCAACGGCCCCAGGAAGCCGGCCTGCTCGGGTCCCTGAAAAAACTGTTCGGCATGTAGGAGAACCCCATGGCAAAAGACGGCGGCGCGGCCGATCCGCTGCGCAACCCCCGTTTTCAGGAACCTTCGGTTTGGCAGCTGTTCCGGGAAAGCCTGTTCGGCAAACCCCGCCTGCTTGACTGCATACAGGTGGAAGTCACCTCCGTTTGCCCGGGGCGCTGCGTCTATTGCCCGCATACCACGCAGGCCGGATATTGGCGCTCGCGGCACATGGAAGCCGCGACCTTCGCCCGCCTGTGGCCGCTCATGCAGGAGAGCGGGCGCGTGCACCTGCAAGGCTGGGGCGAACCGTTCCTGCACCCGCGGTTCATGGATTTCGCGGCGCTGGCGCGCAAGGCGGGCTGCCGGGTCTCCACAACCACCTGCGGGCTGCGCATGGACGAAACGCTTGCCGGGCAAATCGTGGGGAGCGGCATCGACATTGTGGCCTTTTCCCTCGTGGGCACCGACGAGGCCAGCAATGCCCCGCGCGCGGGCGTGCCGTTCAGCCGCGTCCGTGAGGCCGTGCGCACGCTCCAGCGCGTCCGCAAAGCCAAAATGGGCGTGCATCTTGAACTGCATTTCGCCTACCTCATGCTCGCCTCGCAGATGGAAGCCGTGGAAGGCCTGCCCGATCTTATGGACGAACTGGACGTACACGCGGCGGTGATCAGCACGCTGGACTACATCGCGGCGCCGGGGCTGGAGGCGGAAGCCTTTTCCCCGCACGAGGACGGGAAACTGGACGCCGCCCGGGACATACTCGAACGCGTCGCCGAAGAAACCGCCAAACGCGGGCGCGGCCTCTACTACAGCCTGCCCTCCCCTCGGCCTGATGACGGCTGCGGCCTGTTCCCCTGCCGGGAAAACGCAGCCCGGACGCTCTACGTGGACGCGGAAGGGCGCATGTCCCCCTGCATCTACCTGAACCTTCCGGTGGATGCGCCCGCCTCTTCGCCCGAGGCCGTGAACCGCCGCGTGTTCGGGTCCGCCGTAGAGGAAGACCCCCTCGGCATCTGGCAAAGCGGCCCTTTCCGCATGTTCCGCGATGCGCTGCAAAGCCCGCTTCCGGATATCCCCTGCCGCACCTGCCCCAAACGTTTCGAAACGGGGAACTGACGCCTACCCCCTCCCGGTAAAACGATGCCCCGGAAACTTTAAATTCCGGGGTTCTTCTTTTGGGCTTTCAGGCGGGTAACGCACGTCCATGACATCGTGGAGACAGGCCATAGTTTCGCTTAAATTCGGGCCCCCGATTTTTTATTGAACGCCCTACCCTACCGCAATCCGTATGAGCCATAGGCAGGAAGAAGGCTCGATAGCGCGTCCCCCTATTGATAGTGAGGACCCCGTAAAAGATCGGGAAGGGCTTGAAGGAATGTTTCCTTCACACAGCGTCGCATAGAAACAACGTGCTTTGGGAATCCCTTTTGGGGATGTGTTTACTTGAAATAGGGAACAGCTTGAAGCGTTTTTTCCTGCTTTGAAATCAAGAACAGAAAGATCTGACTTTTTCTTTCTTTCTATCATGTGGGGTAAAACGGAAAAAAGGCCGTCCAATATGGACGCGCAGAATATCCGTCCACTTCGTCCTCTCTTGTATGTATATATTGTTTTTATTATCTATTTTTGAATAGGGACATTTCTTTTCGTCATAAATATGATTGTCCGCGAAGAGCGGCCATTCTGTCCTTGCATGTTGGACAGGCATACTGTCCCGGGACACGCTGGGCGTCCAGACTGCAAGGACAGCGTGTCCTGACATGCTATCCCCGCTCATTGGACTTCCAAAATGTCCCTACTTCCCGGCGATCTGCATGTCCTTTCAGTGTGTCCGATCTGAATATCCTCACAAAAAGGACATACGTTTTGTCCGGACAGTTTGTTTGAGCATAATGGCCGATCAAAATATGCATAGCCGTTTTTCCGGTCAAAATATCCTGCCATACTAGACGCTCGAAAAGGACTCTCATATGTCCCACTCAAAATGGACACTCATAATGTCCATGCAAACCATATATGGTTGCCTGTCTCCGCCAGAGCGATTGGGAATGCTCCGGTGGGGAGCAACAGCTTCTGAGGGAGGAACGATGGTTGGGGAAAGGAGCATATGGGGAAAACGGTCCCTCAGGCCTCTTCTTTTGGTGGACGGTGGAGGATAGCCGATTGTTGTAAGGAATGTGGCCAACCGGAGAGGCGGGGTGACGTTCCTGATGATGGGACGGCTTATGGATAATGTGAGTGTCCACTAAGGGCGTCCATATTGGATGTTTTCAGGGCGACGGGCGGATACTCAAAAGATTTGCAGTTCCTCCCTGTATGTTGGAAGAATACAATATGATATGAGCGTGTCCATTTGAGTGTCCATTATGATAGTCCGTTTTGAGTGGATATTTTGCTGTAAAAATTCATCTTTTTCATGTTTAAAGAATGAGAAAAAACATTCATCTTATAAACATGCTATCAGAATATCTCTGCGTGTTTTTTTGAAATATAAGCATATGGACATGCAAAATGGACACTCAAAAAAATGGATCAACATGTACTCTCAAAATGGCCTCTCAGAAAGTCCTCGCAGAAAGGAGGGGATGCAATAACGCTACGTAGAGAAGAATACCATAAGCTCGGGTACGTGGTTACATGTGGGGAATAATCAGGTCAGTCATGGCCTCACGAACTTGGGGCTAAAATGAATACGCATTGGTGGATTTCGGCATCAGCAATGGTACTGGTGCAATAGGGGAGGGTAGATGTTCCGCCGTAGAGTTTGTTTTCCTGCGCCGTTGAAACGTTCGTTTTGTCCAGGGATGGGCCCATGCTGACATCGTTCAATCTTTTTGAAATCGTGTTTCGCCCTATGGTGAATAAAGGCATGGCTCGTGGAGTAAGCGCTATCCTCCAACGGGCTCCGGGGCTGAAAGATTTTTGAGTGGGCGGTCTAAGGGCTGGGAGGATGGCCCCCCTGAAGGCAATGGAAAAGGAATATGATAACAGCCGATGATTTCCGTGTGGCGTATCCCTGAGTGGGTGGATACTCGCAAAAACATATTTGATATACGAATTTTTTCGGGTAACCATCCGTCCTTCAAGCATTCTTTTTTTGTATGTCCGCTTGTCTGAAAAATAACAGGTATGGATTTGTAATATGCTGAAATAAAATGATTTTATCTCAAACAAAAATCCATCAAGGGAACCGCTCTTGATGCGCGAGCCCATCCGCTGCGTAAGGGCGAACATTCATCGAAAGAAATATAGAAAAAAAATAGACTAAAAATGTTGTGCTTCAACGTTTTTTATTCTATCTGAAAACCAAGTCGTTCACTAAAAGGAGATTCCGATGGGCAAGATCATTTCGGTCGTCAACAACAAGGGTGGTGTGGGGAAGACGACGATCACCGTCAATCTCGCACATGCCCTGGCCATGCAAGGGAAAAAGGTGTTGATCGTCGATGTGGACAGCCAGTGCAACTCGACTTCCTTCTTCAACCTCGCTCCCGGCTGTGCTTCGCTTTACGAGCTGCTTGCCTCGGTTTATGACGAAGAAGCTCCCGAAATCAAACCTGAATCTTGCATCTATCCCACAGAGATCGGTTGCAGCATCCTCCCGAACGTTGAGGAGATGGCCTTCATCGAAGCCGAGTTCTATAAGAACGAGTCATACATCGTCGCCCTCCGTGAACGGCTGAGAGAGTACGCTACCAAAGAGTTTGACATCACCCTCATAGACTGCCCGCCTTCAATGGGGGCTTTCGTGTATATGGCGATGATCGCCTCCGATTTTATCATTGTGCCCATCCGTGCGGGGTCGCGTTTTTCGCTCGACGGTATCACGAAAACCATCAATGCTATCAACCAGATCCGCCGCACGAAGCTGAACGAAGGGCTTGTCCTGCTTAAGTTCCTGTACAATATGGCTGACTTGCGGCGGCTTGCGGACAAGCACTCGCTGACCATCCTGAACAACCGCTATCCCGGACAGGTCCTCACCGAGTACATCAGTGAGGCGACCATGCTCCGATCCTCCGAGATGCTCTCCGAAACGGTGTTCCAATCTTCACCCCGCAGTAAGGTGGCGGCGAAATTCCGTTCCGTCGCCCGTGAAATCCTCGCCGCCCTCGGCATGTAAACAGGAGCCTCTGATGACCCCCGGACAGACGCATCCCCGCAGACGCGGCCTCAACGAACTGATGGAATCCGTCGCGGCCAAGCTGGCAGAGCGCCCAGATCACATCGCGGCGGCCAGAGTCCTTGAGGAGATGCAGGCTGACGCCGCAAAAATCTCGCATAAGGCGGATGATGTGGATGTGCAGAATGGACAGTCTGAAGTGTCCTCCTCCTCCTCCTC
>ERZ839947.1872-NODE-1872-length-17464-cov-2.823654_pt1 | contig 17464 bp, 8 predicted proteins | sample MGYA00519908_ERZ839947 | MGnify/ENA primary metagenome ERZ839947 (study PRJEB31850, sample SAMEA3708857) | human gut metagenome | biome: human gut; feature: human-associated habitat; material: faeces | place: China | collected 2014 ... | reverse complement strand
GGATTTCATGACTCATATTGGCAAGGAAAGCACTTTTCAAACGATCCATCATCTCCGCCTTATCACGTGCATGAATCAGTTCAGCCTCCGTCTCTTTCAGTTTCGTTATATCATAATTGATACCAATGATTTCGATTTCACCCTCTTCCGGTTTATATTGGGTTACCATCACATTCGTATTTACCCAGTTCCACTCATTTTCCGTTCCGGGACGAAGAATACGCATTTCCCCTTGAAAATGTTTTCTTTTCCCGACTTTGACTTCTTTATAGAAATCAAGCAGACCTTTGCGGTCTTCCGGATGCATTTTACGATAGACTCCTACTACATCACTTAATGCAATGTCTTCCTCTTCCCCCATATTTTTATACCATTGCTTGATGGCATATCCCTTCCGATTCAGAAGATTTAATTTCGCATAACCAACTTTTGCAAAATCGGATATCATCAAAAAGAAATTTTCAAAATCACGAATACGGTTCATTGCATCAATACGTTCCGTATTATCAATACTAATCAGAATATACCCGATAAACTCTCCCTCTCTATCGTACAGTTTAGTTACTTTCGAATACAGTTCTATCACATTAGAACGCATGGTACGATAATATCCTTTAATCTGGTCGAAAGAATAATTAAGTCGGAAATCCACTAAATCCTCATTTCGTACACGATCACGAATCGTTTGCGGCACGTTCGGATTTTCAAAGAAGTTAATACCTATTACATCCTCTTTATTGGCAATTCCGAATATTTCCAAATTCTTATTGTTCAGATCAAGCAGATATCCATCCTTATCATAGATCTCTACTCCTGCCGGAATATTAGCAAATATATTTTTAAAAAGTTTCTCACTACGGTCCAATGCACGATTAGCCTCTACAGCCTCAGTTGAGTCCGTAAACAATCCTACCACCTCATCTTTCTCCGGTGAATACACAATCCAATGAGTGTACAATCCCGTTTGAGGAAAATACTCATCCTTTTCTTTATAAGACTTACCATCAAGCACTTCAAGGATAAAATCCATTTTCTCTGAATGATCGGAAAACAAATCCGAAGCCAACACACCTACATATTGTTCCAAAGGTTTGCCAAAGAAATGGGAACTGATCTGGTTAGCGTCCGTTATCCGATAATCATAAGCCTTGTTGTTCTCGTCACGAAGAACAGACATACGTATATACCCCATTGGCATAAAATGGAAAAGATTACGTAAGAAAGACTGTTCATAAGTTACTTTATCTTTTGCTACGCGTAGTTCAATACAAATGCTTATAATATTTCCCAACGAAGAGAACCATTGAAAATCCTCATTACTCCAGTTACGATAACTATCTATCAATTCAATACCCATTCCTCCCCATACATGATCCCCAGCCATCAAAGGAGTTACCATGAATGAATAGACTCCCCGTTCAGCAAATTCTCGTCGCATTTCCGATGCTTCTTCCGGTAGTTGTTTCAACGAATTCAAAACGATAGCTTTGCCAGACAAAATCTGCTGATTCCACCATTCCGACCGATCGACCGGTATGTCTTGCCAACATTGTTTTTCTGTCGACATCCCTTCGGAAACGACCTCATACGTGCAACTGCGATAAGTGTGTTCTTTATTGTACTCGAAAATATAGACACGTCCTTTTCCATTATAAAGATTCAGTATATCCTTTAAAATCTCTGTTACACATTCTTCAACTCTTTCATCCCGAAGAAAACGGTATAAAGACTGCGAAATGTAGTTCTGACGGAGAAGCAAGTCATTCACACGTTTCAGAGCTTTCTTCTGTTCTATCTGTTCAGGAGCCTCCACGCGTTGAATCACTCCAAAAGATTTGTCTCCCCCATTAGTCCCCGTTCCTTTCTCACGGGAAGCCAAACGGGTATGCAACCAGACTTCGCCATATTTCGAATAGATGGGAAAGGTCTGTTCGTAAAAATCCTTATGGATAGAACTATTTGCCCGGAACTCATGTGCAATCTGACAACGATAATCTTCACGCACCAAGTTCAGAAAATCAGAAAATGAGATAGTATCTCCATCCAAATCCAAAAGATCACAAAGAAAGTCGGAACAAAGATAATATCCTCCCGTCAAATCCGCTTCCCACCATCCGACTTGAGCCAAAGAAGCCATTTTGCGATACCGCTCGTAATCTGTATGCATAATATTGATTTTTAAAGACACAAATATAAGAAAAATACATTACAAACAGCTATTTACAACTCAAAATTCAAGGCTGTATAAACAAAATAGTTGACAAACGGAACAATAAATGCGTACGTCGGTATCGACGCACGCATCAAACAATTGAAAAACCTCTTTAATCTTTTATTAATTCAAAGTCGGAAAAGAATAGTTTGTCCAAGCAAAAACGGAAGTGTTTGCACCGGCATTAGAGGCCGATGGATTAGTCAGTGTGATAGTTCCCTGCCCAACGACATTCTTATCGGGATTTGTTTTATCAACATAATCCACCACTTTTTCGTTTGTATATGAGAAAGAAGAAGTCGTAATATTGATAGTCACGGTGCCTCCCCCTTTTGAGTCGGTAACGTCAACCAGGTCTTTCGCTTTCAGTACATCAGCCGAAGTAGAAGCTACCAATGTATTCTTGATAGTAGCAGTCGCGCCACGACGTACCTTGATTACATCGTCCATTGCATTCTTCTGTCCGGTAGTCGTATTTCCACCTACCGTGTTATTGACAATCGTCATTCCGTCTATGATAAAATCAGACTGTCCCACATGGTCTACTCCGTTTCCATCCAGATTACCATCAGCCTCAACTCCACGCGGATCTTCTTCCGTGCTGGTATACCCGTCTTCCCAGATACCATAACAATTACTCAATGTGCCCTTATATCCTTGAGTGAAATCGAACATATCATCATCCGGATTGACAGCCAGCAGATTAGTCACATTTACTGTTCCACCGAAGAATTCGATAGCGTCATCGGCACTTTCCAACACATAAACGTTCTGAATTTTCGTCCCGTTACCCACACCATTCAAAGTCAGCCCGTTGTGCTCAATATCAGCCGTATTACGTGCACCGGCATAGAGGATATTCACATAAGTCAGCGCACCGGAATTGTCGGCTCTGTCACTACCACCGTATTTGTAAGCATTGTTAATCTCCGCATTGGCTGTATTAGTACCCTCTGCTCCTGCACCGGAAATAGGAGCTTTACCATTAAGGATAATTCCTCCCCAGTCACCGGCTTTCTTTGTCGCTTCTCCAGAAGTAAATGTGACAGGTTGTGAAGACGTACCGTTAGCATAAAGTTTTCCACCCTGTGCTACAAGAATATAGCTACTGAAACCTTTAGTCGCTTTAATCATTGTTCCGGCAGGAATAGTCAGTTCGCCTCCATTTTCGATAATCACCGTTCCACCCAGAATGTATTCCCCTTCTTCCAACGTTTGTTTACCGGTCAGGTTTCCCATCAATGTTTTACCGTCGGCAGCTAGAATAGAAGCCCCGTCGGGAGTATCATTCCCGTCATCATCACTACCACAAGAAGTTAAAGTCAAAGTTGTTGTGATAGCAGCCATTGCCATCATACTTAAGAATAATCTTTTCATCTTTTTAGCGTTTAATTGATAATATTTCTGTTTATATAGGGCTTAGAATGTACACGACACTCCCAAGCTCACGTTAATTCCTTTTTTATAGTCGCCCAATATCACTTTCTGACCGCTACCGTTCGCCTTACGGCTCAGTTGATAGGAGGGATTAAGCAAGTTGCGTGCTTTAAGAGTAAGGGCAATATGTTTGCCTAACTTCGCTTGCGATACGAAGTCTAGCGTAGCCACTCCCTCTTCCATCACATCCTGAAACCCTTGTGTACCGATAGTGTACACTTTTTCTCCCACATATCCGAGGACCAATGTATTGGTAAATGAATATCCGGCTGAAACATAGGTGTGTGACAGATCGAAGTTGGCAATCCAAGGAGCCGCCCCTTCCAGTTGCGAGCCATCCGTATCGGTAGCGGCAATATTGGGGTCGTTCACTTTGGCATTCGTGTAGATATACGATCCGTTCAATCCTGCCGTCAGGCGGTTCATACCGTTGTTGGCTGTCGGGCGTGAGAATATTTTTTTGCGTATCTCCAGTTCAATCCCCGTCACAGTAGCCTGATCGGCTACGTTTTCGTATGAAAGGAAACCTCCGGCACTTGGCGTTTCGATACGCGAAATAGGATTCTTTATCATTTTGTAGAAAGCAGTAACAGAGATCAATTCGGTTGATGTAGGGTTGAAATCCCATTTCAAGTCTATGTTGTAATTGTCCGACGGTTTCAGATTTGCGTTACCCTGACTCTTAAAGTTGACACCCACATAGCGGTAAGGTGAGATTTCCTTCGACTGAGGCAAAGTATATGTCTTGCTCAATCCAAGCCGCAAGGCGTTCTTATCATTTAGCCTATACCTTATGTTCAAACTCGGAAGGAAGTAGTTTTTCCGGATATTGTTCTTGCCTTTGGAGTTTCCTTTATCCACATTGTAGTCTACGGTCATATCCACATTATCATACTTCAAACCGAGATTGATCACCCAATGCCGGGTGAACTGATAGACCGCTTCCGCATAAACCGAATGTATGTTCTTCTTCACCGCATATTTATCCACCGCATTGTCCAGCGTGAAACGGTCGTTGAAATGAGCCGCAGAATAAAAGTCATCCAATGAAATATCGTCCACCGAAGTAAATGAAGGACCATTCAAGGTAACCATATTGTATTCCGTCTGTTTGAAATCATCGTTAATGATACGTCCGGTGTATCCGAACCGAAGTCTGGAGATTTCTTCCCAATCGTCTTTCAAGCGATAAACCACTCCGGCACGAAGATTCAGATCATTCTCCGTCAGAGAAGAAAAAGTACGGAACTGTGTATTACCTCCTACCAATCCGTATCCGGTTTCATTCCGGGTTATCTGGTTGATACGGCGATCCGGCTCATATCCGCGCACCATATTATAAGAGGCTCCTGCGTCAACGCTCAGCCGGTCTGTCAATCCCCAGTTCGTCATGATCTGGTTGACTAATAACAGATTGTCGTTCACCTGCTGACGATGGGTCATTCCCAGATTACCGTAATCATCACTGAAAGTAGCGTCTTTCCCTTCGTAGTTTCCCACCGACTGTACATTGCTATGTACCATCATGAAGTTGTAAGACAAATGATGACGATTGTGCATATCATAATCTACATTAGCCAATGCCAACTGACTGATATTCGTTGTTGACTTATGTCCGTTCAGTTCTTTGTATATAGTACCGCCCGTATTTGTATTACGTATGATTTCATCCGTATATCGATAATCAACGGAATGTCCCACAGTGGCAAAGAACGAAAGAGCATCCCGTTGCCGACCTACATAAAACTTCTTTCCGCCTGCGATATTATAACTGCGGTCCATCTGGAAGTTTTGCGCCGACGGGTCGAGTTTGTTCTTAAAGCCCCACACATCCGTGCCCGGTTCCGTCCGATTGGCAAATCCCAGCAGATTCACTCCATCCGGTTGGAAGAAATCGGAGGAAAGGGTCTGTGTATTCACACCGGCCGATACACTGGCGCTAATGTAACCGTCACCTACCAGTTCTTTGGACGAGATATCAATATTTGCGCCCCCTACATCGCCTCCGTTCCCGGCAGTAAATGCTTTGTTGACTCCTACGGACTGTATAAGGTCGGTTCCGAAAAAATCAAGAGAGATATTCTTGTATTCCGGGTCTTCCGACGGCACAGGGAAACCATTGAACGTAGTAGTATTATAGCGGTCACCCAATCCACGTACGAATACGTTCTTCACACCGTCCTGCTTGGAAATTCCGGTGACTTTCGTCACAGCTCCTTCCGCATCCGAAACTCCTTTGCGTGAAAGTTCCTTCACACTGACTGACTGCACGGCAATGACCGCCTTTTGCTGTTCCAGCAAAGCCATATTCTCATTTTCCCGGTTCTTTTTCGCCACAACAACCACATCCGACAGTTCTTGCGCATCCGTCTCCATCTCCAGATTCAGAATGACCAGATTCCCATTCTCTACACGGACCTTCCGACGTACTTCAGTCTTATATCCTACGTATTTGATTTCGATATCATACATACCCTCCAACACTCCCACACCGTTTAGCTCAAAATTACCGTTCATATCGGTAACCGCTCCGGCCTGGGTTCCAAGCAAGCGTATCGTCGCACCTATCAAAGGCTCTTTGGATAACTTGTCCTTTACAGCTCCTTTAATCTTGATATTGGCAGCCAATGCGGGAAGTACACACAACAGACAAAAGAAGGCCACCACTGAAAATCGGATAAGAAATAGCTTTTTCATCTACCTTTACTCTACGTTTTTGATTACGTCGGCAAAGGTAGATGGGCTGTATTACAAGATTGAGACAAAGAAAATACAATCAATTGAAAGAGTCGTTGCAATGTTATTACACTGCAATATCCTCTATCAGTTTTCTATCTTTACTCCTATCCGGCGCAAGTCCGCTCCCGACGGATTTTGGAAGACACGCAAGTCGAATTCCGGAATAATGGCAAGCACATGATCGAAAACATCCGCCTGTATGCCTTCATACGGAATCCAGTCCTTAGAAGCGGAAAAGAAATAAAGTTCCATCGGAATACCTGTTTCGGTAGGTTGAAGCTGGCGTACCATGCACGTCAAGTCTTGATTGACGGTAGGCAGGCTCTTCAGATAATTCGTAAGATAGGCACGAAAGACGCCCAAGTTAGTCTGGCGACGCCCATTCACCAATACGGAGTTGTCAATATGATGCTCTTTGTTATACTCCTTCACGACCTTCTCCGTTGCCTCCACATACTCCTTCAACAATTGGATTTTACGATACTTCGCCAACATCTCCGGTGTACAGAAACGAACGCTAGTCATGTCGATATTAATGGAACGCTTCACACGCCGTCCACCGGATTCCCGCATCCCCTGCCAGTTTTGGAAAGAATCACTGACCAGCAGATAAGGCGGTATCGTCGTAATCGTATTATCCCAGTTACGCACTTTTACCGTATTCAAAGTCACTTCTATCACAGTTCCGTCGGCGCCATATTTCGGCATAGCAATCCAGTCGCCTACTTTCAGCATATTATTGGCAGAAAGCTGAATACCGGAAACAAAACCCATAATACTATCCTTGAACACCAACATCAGGATAGCGGCCGAAGCTCCCAATCCGGTAAGCAACACCATCGGACTCTGCTTAATCAGAATACTTACGATAATAATGGCCCCGACAAAGAAAAGAACGACTTGAGCAGTCTGCAACAACCCCTTCAGAGGCTTGTCCTTATATTGCTCCTTTTCACTGTAAACATGATATACCGCCGACAGAAAGACACTGATGAAACGAAGGAAAACCGCCAAGATATAAATAAGGCAAAGCCGTCGCAGGAAATCGAGCAAGTTGGAGTCGGCATGTTCCGGGAAAGCGATGGGAATAGCAAGGTAAATCAATATCGGGGCTACCATCCGGCTGACGTGAACCATCACCTTATGGTCGAACACTATGTCGTCCCAAGTAGCTTTGGTCTGTTTCACCAATTTCGCTACCGTACGCAAAATGATCTTACGGCAAATCAGATTAGCTAACAAGGCCACACCAATAATCAGCAACAAAATGACAAAGTTGTCCACCTTATCCGCCAAAGCCTCATCCATTCCTGCCGAAAGCAATGCATGGTTCACTTCCTGAATCACTACATCAGTCACCTCCTGCGTTCCGCCATTGGCCAACTCAACTGTCACGGTATCAACTATTTCTTTTACTTCTTCCATAAGTAATCTTCTCTCTATTCTTCTTTCTTGTTCTTATTTCCCTCGTTCCAAGTATTCACGAATATCCTGTCGCAGCCAGTCGTAGTGGAAAAGCCGCTTATAGGCTACATTCTTCTTCAACATGATTTCCACATTTACCTGACTGTTCTGATAACAAGTCAATTCGTTCTTAAATTGTTCATTATGTTCGGCAAGTCGCTTGATTTCCTGTTCCCGTTCCCGGCGCAATACCGTACAAACCGGAATCAGAAGTTTCATCACCACATTATCCATCACGTGGTGTCCCTGCATATACAGATAGGTATTTTCCGGAAATAGCCCCAACTCTCTCAGATCTGTTCCTAAGGCATTTACTTGATTCATGCTGCGGGAAAAACGTTTCTTCAGTTCCGACAATTTCTGATTTACCCGTTGCTGCAATGATTCAAGACTCTTTTCCGGGTGTCTGAGATTTATCTCACGCAGAGAAGTATAGGCATGAAAATCATACATCGGAAAGGTGTAAGTATCCCGTTGGCGATAGAACCACACGTTCCATAAGAAAAGCGGATATACGATTTCAGAGTATCTTTTCAGGTAAGCATTGAAGTCCATCACAAAACGGTCGTTCAACGTAGCCTGCACACATACCTCATGAAGGCTTTCGGCAAAGCAATGATAGTTTTCAATGGCGTATGTATAGGTCTGGAAGATATATTTGTTGCGGTTGATTTTACGGGAAGTATTGGTTGCGCCCTGCAACAGGAAATCATAATCGCTGTCCACACAGGCAATCAGGCTTCTTCCCAGTTCCGCGGTATTCAACGTATTCATCAAGACCATCTTTTTCCCTTTAGCCAATGAAGTAGTAGAAGGAAGCATTACCTGGAAATAGTGTTCGTCATCTTCAAATTCTTCGAGCAACGTACGCCAGAAAGCAATGTCATCATAGCTTTCCACATAAGCTATGATACGCCGACGGGCCTTCTTTGAATAAAGCTTATGAGCGGCATTGAAATAAGAAGATGTCAGATTATCTCGTAGTGAAGTTGCCATTATTATATAATGTTGAAATATCACTTACTTCCGTCACTGCATCCAGCCAGCCCTCCATAATGACGGCCGGCGAATGGGTAGTCAGGATGATCTGTACATTCGGATTCAACTCACGTATCATGGCAATCAACTTCTGTTGCCATTCAATGTGGAGAGAGGCTTCCGGCTCATCCATAAACAGCACGCAATGGCTGTTGTCCTGCACAAGCACGGTCAACAGAATGACTAGCATTTGCTTCTCACCGGAAGAAAGTTTGTAAGGAAACAACAGTTCTCCATCCTGATAGAAAGCAATATCATTCCGTTTACGGTCTATTTTCTTGCGTGTATAACTGAACAGTTCGTCAATCATATCTTGAAAACGACGCTTGGCTATGGACAAAGTAGCTGCTTTGACCCGTACTTTCTCGTCATTATCGGAGAGCATTTCAATCATCTTGTTACCTATATTGACCTGATAATCAAGATAGCGGCGTTGCAACAGATAAAGCTGCCAATCCAATTCGGACTTCACGTTCTTATCGGCCATGCGGGCAGTAAAGTCACCCATAATCAGAGGACGGTCGTAACTCCGGATCACATCGTATGGGATATAGGTCGCCTGAGGATTGTCGAAGAAAAGACGAACACCGTTCTTCTCGTCACTTTTCATTTCACCGGAGAGTTCTTCAAGATATCCTACCGAACGGTTCAAGATGGTAGTTTTTCCTACTCCGTTAATACCGGAAAGGATATTCACATCGGGACGCAAATCCCATCCTATATTAAAACGCTCCCAGAGTCCATGAATTTCGATACGACGGATATAGTTGGCCTGTTGTTCCATAATATTCAATTTTATTCAAGGCAAATATAAACAAATCATACGACAAATTAGCTACCTTTGCAGCAGTTTTCAATAAAGGTAACAATTAAAAAGGCGTATACGCACTTATGAAGAATAACAAGAATCTGCAAGGTCATCTGTTTGCACTTACGGCAAACGTCATGTGGGGGCTGATGTCTCCTATCGGTAAATCAGCGCTTCAGGAATTCTCCGCAATATCCGTCACCACTTTTCGGATGGTGGGAGCGGCGGCGGCTTTTTGGATACTTTCCATTTTCTGCAAACAGGAACACGTGAATCATCAGGATATGCTGAAGATATTCTTCGCTTCACTATTTGCTTTGGTGTTCAATCAGGGAGTATTCATTTTCGGCCTTTCAATGACTTCACCCATCGACGCTTCCATCGTAACCACTACTTTACCGATTGTCACTATGATCGTAGCGGCTATTTATCTGAAAGAACCGATTACCAATAAAAAGGTACTGGGTATTTTCGTCGGTGCTATGGGAGCGCTTATCCTCATTATGAGCAGCCAAGCGGGAAACAACGGAAACGGAAGCTTAATCGGCGACCTGCTTTGTTTGGTGGCACAGATCAGTTTCTCCATCTACTTAACCGTATTCAAGGGATTATCCCAGCAATATTCGGCAGTCACTATCAATAAGTGGATGTTCGTTTACGCTTCGATGTGTTACATACCGTTCTCTTATCACGACATTTCCATCATTCAATGGGGGGCAGTCTCCACAATCGCCATCATAGAGGTTCTTTACGTAGTATTGGGAGGCAGTTTCCTTGCCTATCTCTGCATCATGACCGCACAGAAACTACTCCGTCCCACCGTTGTCAGTATGTATAACTATATGCAGCCGATTGTAGCTACAATCGCTGCCATCATCATGGGGATAGGAAGCTTCGGCTGGCAGAAAGGACTGGCTATCGCACTCGTGTTCTTGGGAGTATATATCGTGACACAGAGCAAATCAAGAGCCGACTTCGAAAAGATAGGAAAAGAACTGTAATCTGTGGTGAACTACATCTTTAAGTCCTCAAAATAAGTGTCCAGCAAACTTTTGGCGGCTATGAATGAAGTAAGATTACCACTTAATACTTGTTGTTCCTTCTTTTGAAGCATGGCTTCAATCTTCGGATTATGGTAGAAACTGTCGCGAAGCTGTTCATTGATACTTTCATACATCCAGTATTTGCTCTGCTCGTTACGGCGATATTCAAAATAGCCATTTTCTTTTACAAAGCCAATGTACTCATAAACCATATCCCATACTTCCTTAACGCCTATATTGTAAAAACCGGAATAAGTCAGAACCTTTGGTGTCCATCCGGATTCGGGCGCAGGAAACAGATGCAGCGCATTACGGAACTGAGTGGCAGCCAGCTTGGCACGTTCCAGATTATCTCCGTCGGCTTTATTAATCACAATGCCGTCCGCCATCTCCATAATGCCACGCTTGATACCTTGCAATTCATCTCCTGTTCCCGCCAACTGAATCAACAGGAAGAAATCGACCATCGAATGGACAGCCGTCTCGCTCTGTCCCACTCCCACGGTCTCCACAAAGATTTTATCAAATCCGGCCGCCTCGCAAAGAATAATCGTTTCACGCGTCTTACGTGCTACTCCTCCCAATGAACCGGCCGACGGGCTGGGACGGATAAATGATTTAGGATGTACGGAAAGCTGTTCCATACGGGTTTTATCTCCCAAAATGCTTCCTTTGCTACGCTCACTACTCGGGTCAATTGCCAGCACGGCCAACTTACCGCCTTTTTCGAGCACGTGCAGGCCGAAGACATCAATCGAAGTACTCTTTCCTGCACCGGGAACACCGCTGATACCTACCCGGATCGAATTGCCGGAATAGGGAAGACACTTCTCTATCACCTCTTGGGCAACGGACTGATGTTCGGGTTTCACACTTTCAACTAACGTCACAGCCTGACTTAGTATAGTAACATCACCTTTTGTAATGCCGTCCACAAACTCAGCCACCGAGAGCTGGCGTTTCTTAGGCTTCCGTTTCAGATAAGGGTTCACCGACGAGGGCTGTTCAATGCCTTTATTGACAACAAGCCCCTTATATTCTTCACTATTTTCAGGATGTTCCATAGCGATAGGATTTAACGTTTGATATTGATTTCAACTTTCGGGCGCAACGGGTCATTTGTTATCATCAAGATACGCAAGTGGTGTTTCTTATTACCCACATCACGCTTACGAATAGTCACTTTCAACTTCGTCATTCCATCCGGAGGAAGTACCGTTTTTTTCAAACTGACTCCGACCGATGAGTTGAATACCTGCAACTTACTAATTACCAATGGAGTCTTTCCGGCATTAGCGATCAGGATATCATGACTGGCTTTCTTCTTCTTTATCAACGGCACGCTAAGATCGATGTCCGTTTCCGAGATTCGTATAGCAGGCGCATTCAAAGAATCATTCGCTGTCATACGCGAGAAGTCGGGAAGAAGAATAGCCGAAACCGGTATTTCATTATCTTCGCTCACCTTATCACCGGAAAAACGGGAAAGGTAAACGGATGTCTGCGTCAATCCGTAGTCTTTCAACTGGCTGGCATCTAACGTCAGTTTCACAGTGCCTTTTTTACCTTTCAGCAGAACCTTAGGCTCCGCTTCCATTTTAAGGTAAGGAGGCAGATGCATCAACACCGGTTCGTACGGACGGTCGGATAGGTTCGCAATGCTAAAAGTCATCGTGGGCTTCTGACCATGATACACATCGGGGAAGGCAAATTCGTCACGATCGATACGGATATTGCCTATTGCATAAGGATGAGTCTTGGTATAGTCTTTTATCTCTTGCACCACTTCACCGATAAATTTCAGATAAATCAGGCTGGGCGTGGCATTGCTGTATATTCCTACTGTTTTTTCAAAGTGTCCCAAAGCTTTGGCGTCAAAGGAGGCTTTGACAATTCCTTTTCCTCCGGGAGCAATCGGTTCTTTGGTCCAGTCGGCTACGGAACAGGCGCAAGAGGTAGTGACATTGGTAAGCACCAATGGCTGGTTACCGGTATTGGTAATTGTATATTCCACCGTCACCGGGCGTTTCCATTCTATTTGTCCGAAATTATGTGTCTCTTTATTGGAAGAGATGCGAGGTTGGGCAACGGCCGCCAAAGCGACAGTGAGTAGAGAAAATATAAATAGCAAACTACGTTTCATGCGATACTTTTTTATTTTGGTGCACAAATGTAGGACTTTTAGATGAGTTTCTCACCACAGATTACACAGATTAACACAGATTGGGAAAAGACTTTACATGCAGACGAGGCCTGTCATGCCTTGTCTGCAAACTAAAATCTTCGCTTTTGGTTATTCAATAATAATTGTCATTGATGCGGAATGTGAAACGTATTCGGGAGCGTATGCACACTGAATAGTGACCAGTCCTGTTTCGTAAGTTCCTTCACGGCTCACACGGTAGCCGTATTCCAGTACGTAGACGCCTTTGCCCAAATGGTCGAAGAAGAAGTTGGTAGAGGCGTCTTTAATGTCTACATAATAGCCGAATCCATTGTTCCAGCGATAACCGGAAATACTGCCGACAGGCTCGAAGCAGGCGCCACGCTGGTCTTTCAACTGCACAAAGTCCATCGTACGGTCTACACTAATGGTCAGACGGGAAACAACTTTATCACCTACTGTGAGAACGGTCTTTGAAGTAATAGGCTGCAATTGTGCAACGTTGTTCTCTATGCGTTCTACGTACAGTTGCTTCTCTACATTCAATGCACCACCCTGTTGTTTCACATCACTGATAGGAGAATCGTATTCAGCGTAAACAGCTCCCCAAGCGATACCCGGATTCCTTTTTTCCACTTCAATCTTACGGGCGTCTACCACATTTTTCTGTGTGAACGAACGTTTGATATAACCCAATCCCGGAACGGTTGTCTTACTCGGAGATACCGTTTCCAGTACCTCGTTGGCAATCACAATACGTACGTCCCCTTGATTATCGAGCAGATTGGCGCCTTTCATCAACAGGGCATACACAGCATCCGCCGTAGCTACCGGAGAACTCCACTGCTGCGTCTGTTTTTGCTTTAACAGCCAGAGTTTCATTTCTTCGACTGTTTCCCGGTTTCCGTTTCCGCCAATCAGTTCCAATGCTTCCATCACATCTACATGGGCTTGCAACTTCATACCTCCCCAAGCATACGGATTCTCATTGAAGGCAAAGAACATTCCTTGCTCATCCGTTTTCGTCAGATGTTCCTTCAAGGAAGCGACAAACTCTTGGGCTTCTTTCTTACGCCCGGCTTTATCAAGTACAATGGCTGCAATCGCTTTCGTTTCCATCGAAGAAGAGGTAAGCAACTCTCCCACTTTAGACAGATAATAAGCATAAGCAATCTTACTTGCCGCAGGAACCTGTTCACCGGAAATCGCGACAATATACAGATATTGCAGAATACCGCTTGAAACTCCTGTCTGTTTCACTCCCTTTTTCTGCGCTTTCAGTATATTCTTGTATTCTTCTAAAGCCGACTGATGAAGATAAGTTAATGCCTTAGCCTGCAAGTCAAGGGCGGTTCCACTCAATGGCGCACCTGTCAGTAGCGCAAGGCGGGCATTCAGTTCGGCAATATAAGCCGTTACATAACGACTGCCGTTCATTCCCTTAAACCATGACCAAGCGCCGTCGGAATTCTGCAATTCCTGCAATCTGGTCAAAGCCGCAATGTTATTGCTGCGGATATTATTCAGGTCGAACAGCGTAGCGATACGTTCTTTCTGCTGTTCTTCCGTTTGTGCTTCGAGTACCCACGGAGATTCGGATAACAGGATATTCTTCACTTCCTGATTCTTTTGCAGGTTGCTCAGGAAGGTTTCCTTTGTTCCACCCTGTAGCTTCCAGCTATCGAATACGGCTTTAATACGTGGCTGGCTGTTCATGATGTAGGAAGCCAGTGTATTTGCGTAGTAAGCGGTAGCCCACGAAATGGCATTATTATTTTCCGGAAGGCTCAATGAAGGCAATGCCTGAATAGCATACCAGGCAGGATTTCCGGTAAATTCAACGGTTAGTTTACGGTCGGTTGCCGTCTTACTATGATGATTGAACAGGCTGTCGAGAGAGAAAGTACGTGTTTCTTCTCCACGGATAGGCATCGGAAGCGTTTCTACCAGATGCTCTTTATTACTAAGCACGGGAAGTAGCTGCTGTTCACCATCACTGAAGGTACCGCTGTCGGCTATCATCCGGCATCCCAGTATCTCGTATTTATCACTCACGGTAAACATGAAACTGACGCCGATTGTCTTTCCGGCCTCTACGGTAAACTTCTGTTTTTGTGTGCTGATTACCTTTTCCGTCATCGGATCAAAGAGAATCATGCTCACCGTACCGGCCTGCGGCTTTCCGGTCATGTTGGAAATGGAGGCGGCAACAGATGTCTTATCTCCGACACGTACGAAACGAGGTAGATTAGGAGTCAGCATAAATTCTTTGCTTGTAGTGGCTTCACCGTCCAGTGTGCCCATCAGCATACCTTTGGTATGAGAGTAACCGCGGAAGTTCCAGCGGGTCAGACTTTCGGGCATAGTGAAGGAGAAGGAAACTTCGCCTTGTTCATTGGTACGAAGTTGCGGGTAGAAGAAGGCTGTTTCCGCAAGGTTCGTACGCAAATCGGCGGGAGCTTCGGGAAGAGTTTCTTCTTCGGATGCGCCGTCCAGCTTGCCTGCCTCTACTGACACTAACTCTGATTCAAATACCGCATCCTCAGCAACACTTCCAGCCAAAGCAGGTACATATTTTGCTTCCGCCTTGCTTCTCGAAACGCCCCGTATCATCATACTGCCCGTCATTGAGGCCTGCTTTTGCACGCCATATCCTCTGACCATCACTCCCGGCACCATTCCATTCAACGCCTGGTCCATCGACATCGTTCCCTGCGTCACAAAATAGTCATATTCCATTGTCGGTACTTTGAAGTATTTATTATTCCACCAGTAATTGAACGAATTATTACCGAAATATCCGCCCATCCAACTAGAATAAGGGATGATCTGATTATAGAATACACTGAAATTCTGTTTTCTATTCCATATCTTATCCAGCGAAGCATCGTACATAGTTGCTAGCATTTCTGCCTCGGCAGCCTGTCCCTGCGGTGTCTTAATAGTCAGTTTCCATTCTTCTTTCTGTCCGGGACGCAGCTTATCACGGAATACTTCCCATTTCATGGTCAATGTCTTGTCCGGCAGACGCTTTTTCAGCCTTGCCTGTTCCTGATAGACTTGTCCGTCTCTTACCATACAGAAACTTACCAGTACTCCGTCACCATAGCTTTCCTGATATGGATATTTAAAATGTACAATTGTGTCGGACAGATTCATAGTCTTGCTTTCCAGCAACTTATTACCGGAGAATACATTCATCATCACATAAGCATCTTTTTTCGAAGTTCCGAAGCAGAACACGGCCGGATGCGTTGCATCAAATTCCGTATTTGCCTCATAGAACCAAACGGTCGTTTCTACCGGCGGACGGTTATCTTCGCGGGAGAAAAGAATGGTGTTGGCCTCAGCCGTCACTTCTTTGCCCTGTCCATCTTTTACGACTGCTTTCAACACATACGGTCCGGAAGGAAGGTTTCCCCACTCAATCGTCATTTCTTCGTTGGAAGTAAATGTACCTGTTGCAGCCGGATTCTCGTCCAGTTGCTTGAAGTCCGCATCTTTCGCCTGATAGAGGGAGAATGTACCTTTTACTTCAACAGGCTGCCCATTCAGATTCTGTACCTTAAATACAGTGTTAAACGGTTGATTCTTACAGGTCTTCTCTTTTAATTCTGTTTGTAGAATCAGTGAACGGTTACCTGCTGCTATCACATCTGTAGACGACTGTGTTTCACCTGCTACATTGGTTGCAGTAGCCTCTATCGAGTAGCGGTAATAGATTCTGGTATTATTCTTATAGGCGTTATTTTCTTCCAAAAAAACCGGAATCGTAAATTCCCCGTCCTCATTGGCAATTACCTCACCGGAAGCAATCTGCGTACTTTCCGCCAGTCTCCAAAGATCGACAACAGAACGCTTCACTGTATATTTTACCGGAAGGTCTTGCAGCAACACACCGCTATAAGACTGTATCTTACCTTTCACCTCTACCTTATCGCCCAATTGATAACTGCCCTGCTGCTTGTCGAAAGTAATATCAAACGTCGGACGTTTATAGTCCTCCACGCGAATATTCGTTCTTCCCTCGCCGGCTTTCAACGAAAACATCCCATTCAGACAAGCGGATGGCAATGCAAAATCGACAGTAAACGAGCCGAATTCATTGGTACGAACCGCTTTCTGTCCAACTTCCTGATTATTTGCATCCATCAAAACAACAGTATAGTCCTTGTTCGGAAGTACATTTGCCGTATCAGATTTCTGTACATAGGCAATTCCTTTCACATATACGGTCTGACCGGGACGGTACAAAGAACGGTCCGTCAACAAAGTCATTCCTTCGGAGACCTTGTTTTCATCTCCGTAATATCCATAACTTCCACCGTAATGCTTTGAAACGGCATACCGGTATCGATACCTTTAGCAGCTTTCAAATATCTGTATTCGGATTTCCAGGGGAAGACAACTTTGCCATCTGCCCCGGTTGTATATTCCTGCAATACTTTTTCGTCATTCGTATAAAGAGTTATTTTCGCATTCGGTATAGGGTGTCCCGTTTGTCCGTCCAGCGTCACTACCTCATATTGATTTCCCGGTAAACGGCAGGTCAATACTTT
>ERZ839947.1865-NODE-1865-length-17506-cov-2.902928_pt1 | contig 17506 bp, 15 predicted proteins | sample MGYA00519908_ERZ839947 | MGnify/ENA primary metagenome ERZ839947 (study PRJEB31850, sample SAMEA3708857) | human gut metagenome | biome: human gut; feature: human-associated habitat; material: faeces | place: China | collected 2014 ... | reverse complement strand
GAGAAAGTTATCATGATCGAGGCTGGCGCGAAGGAAGTTCCGGAGCGGACCATGATCGACGCGATTTTCAAGGCACACGAAGTAAACCAGGAGATCATTAAATTTATTGACCGCATCGTTGCAGAGTGCGGTAAAGAAAAGCACACTTACGAGAGCTGCGCGATTCCGGATGAGCTGTTCGCTGCGATCAAAGAGATCGTTCCGCCGGCTGAGATGGAAGAGGCTGTGTTCACAGACGAGAAGCAGAAACGTGAGGAGAACATCCGCCAGATCACAGAGCGTCTCGAAGAGGCATTTGCTGAAAACGAAGAGTGGCTTCCGTTGATCGGACAGGCTGTCTACCAGTATCAGAAGAAGACCGTAAGAAAGATGATCTTAAAAGACCACAAGCGCCCGGATGGCCGCCGCATCGACGAGATCCGTCCGTTAGCAGCTGAGATCGATATCCTTCCGCGCGTACATGGTTCCGGTATGTTCACCCGCGGACAGACCCAGATCTTAAACGCATGCACACTTGCTCCGCTTTCCGAGGCACAGCGTCTTGACGGTCTTGATGAGAATGAGACAACAAAGAGATATATGCACCATTACAACTTCCCGTCCTTCTCCGTAGGCGAGACAAAGCCGTCCAGAGGACCGGGACGCCGTGAGATCGGTCATGGCGCTCTTGCTGAGCGTGCTCTTGTACCGGTACTTCCGAGCGAGGAAGAGTTCCCGTACGCGATCCGTACTGTATCTGAGACAATGGAGTCCAACGGTTCCACATCCCAGGCCAGCATCTGTGCATCTACCCTGTCCCTTATGGCAGCAGGTGTTCCGATCAAGACTATGGTAGCCGGTATCTCCTGCGGTCTTGTAACAGGCGAGACAGATGACGATTACATCGTTCTGACCGATATCCAGGGTCTTGAGGACTTCTTCGGAGACATGGACTTCAAGGTAGGCGGTACTCACGAAGGTATCACAGCGATCCAGATGGATATCAAGATCCACGGTTTAACACGCCCGATCATCGAGGAGGCGATCAGACGCTGCCGTGAAGCAAGACTTTACATCATGGATAACATTATGGCTCCGGTTATCAGCGAGCCGAGAAAGACTCTGTCCAAGTACGCTCCGAAGATCACACAGATCACCATCGATCCGGCGAAGATTGGCGATGTAGTCGGCAAGCAGGGTAAAGTGATCAATAAGATCATCGAGGAGACAGGCGTTAAGATCGACATCACAGACGACGGCGCTGTAAATGTATGCGGTACTGATCAGGAGATGATCGATAAGGCCATCGCTACCATCAGAAACATCGTGACAGATGTTGAGCCGGGCATGATCTACACAGGTAAGGTTGTCCGCATCATGGAATTCGGCGCATTCGTTGAGCTTGCCCCGAACAAGGATGGCATGGTTCATATTTCCAAGCTCTCCGACAAGCGTGTAGCAAAGGTTGAGGATGTTGTAAACATCGGCGATGAGGTTACCGTCAGAGTCGTTGAGGTAGACCGCATGGGCAGGATCAACCTGACCATGAGACCGGAAGATATGACAGCAGACCTTGAGAAGCTGACACGTCCGGAAAGACGCGAGAGAAGCGACCGTCCGGAGAGACGCGATGACAGAAGAGGCGGACGCCGCGACGACAGACGCGAGCGTTCTGAGAAGAAGGAAGATAACGAGTAAGACATGTCAGAGTCCGGTTATGTGCCAGTTTTGGTTACTGCATGGCTGAACGGTGCTGCTTACGATAAATACATGGGCCGCAGCCTGCAGCGTTTGCTTTGCAGCCTGCGGCTTATGTTGATTAAAAAAGATCGGAGAGGAGAAAACTATGACATTTACATATCCTGCCGTATTTACAGAGAAAGAAGATGGAACCGGTTATCACGCATTCTTTCCGGATCTGGAGATGTGTGAGGCGGACGGTGCCGATTTAGAGGACGCTATCGAAAACGCCAGAGATGCAGCCCAGAACTGGATCAGCGTAGAGCTGGAAGAATTCGAGGGCGACCTGCCCTTCGCGACTCATGTAGACGATATAGAGCTTGCAGAGAATCAGGTTGCGAAGCAGATCATGGTAAAGATCAAGTTTTTACCGGACAGCGACTGATGGGATTTTTGCTTTCCAGCTTACGTGTTCTTACGGTCAGCGCAGCAAGTGGGCAGATCTGCTGAATAGTTACGAATAAGAAACTCATATAAATGGGATCCCCGGAATAGGATTGTAACAAAATCCATGATGGGGATCTTATTTTATGTTCAGACGTTTGCCAAGGCGCGCGAGAAAGGTGCTTACGGTGCTGGGAGTCCTGATGGTGATCTTGGGCGGGATTGCGGCATTTACCGGATGTCAGTCCGGAAATTCTGAGGAGAAGCAGGGAGAAGACCTGGAATTTACAGTCACCGGGGAGGCGGATATCCCGGCGGCATTAAAGGAGCTGATCGACAAAAAGCGGGAAAAACCATTCAAGCTTACATACGCGGACGGGCTGGAAATGTATATCGTCATCGGCGAGGGTCCGCAGAAAGGCGGCGGCTACAGCGTGGCGGTGAAGGAACTCTATGAGACGGATAATTCCATCGTGATCCGTACGGAACTTACGGGACCGGAGGCTGGTGAGGCGAGGGGGACAGAGAACTCGTATCCGGTGCTGATCGTGAAGACAGAATATCGGGATAAGCCGGTGGTATTTCAGTAAATCCGGAGGGTCGTGTTTTGCTTACAAATGCGTTTCCTTATATTGTGTAATCGGAAATTACTTTATATAGGTAAGACAGACTCGATATTTTGCACTGATGTATTGAGTTAACGCTTTACTTTGATAATCATTTCTGCTAGAATACATGTAATCAGCCATAAATGTCCTGACGGCAGATGTGGAACGTGACCGATTGACCGAAATGATCTGATGTGAAGAAATTCGGACACACAATATGGGCAGAATACGTATGATAGACAGAGAAAATATGTCTTAAAAGATTACAACGGGATGGCAGAGGAGAGGAAAAACATGTTGTTGAAAGATATCTGGCTTGATGTAAAGGCGGTTCAGGAGAGAGATCCGGCGGCGAGAAGCGCGCTGGAGGTCCTGCTTTTATACCAGGGAGTCCATGCCCTGATCTGGCACCGGATCGCTCACTGGTTCTGGACCCACAATATGCGGTTCCTCGGCCGTCTGATCTCCCAGATCGCCAGATTTTTCACTCTGATCGAGATCCATCCGGGCGCGGTCCTGGGACGTGGGATCCTCATCGACCACGGCTGCGGCATCGTCATCGGCGAGACCACGGTGGTGGGGGATAACTGCACGATCTACCAGGGCGTGACGTTGGGCGGTGTCGGAACAAAGAAGGGAAAACGCCATCCGACCATCGGAAACAATGTCCTCATTGGAGCCGGAGCGAAGATCCTCGGCGCCTTCGAGGTGGGTGACAACTGCCAGATCGCAGCGAACGCGGTCCTTTTAAAGCCCCTGGAGGAGAACAGTACCGCAGCCGGAATCCCCGCGAGACAGGTCAAAAAGGACGGTGTGCCGGTGAAAGATCCGTCAAAGAAGATCAACACGGAACACATCTGCAAGATGCAGGAGACCATCGACGAGCTGGAGCGCCGGGTGAAAGAGCTGGAGAAGGAGCTGGAAAGGGCGAAGGAGGAGCTGTAGCAGAATAGATCTAAGCAGCAGTACAACCGGAGGATCTTTAAGCAGACCTGCGGATGTGCTGCATTGAGCGAAAAGAAGCTCAGGCTGCCAGACTGAAAGTAACAACGGGCGTAACTGTTCAGTAGGTCTGCGCACTTGCTGCGCTGACCGTAAGAAAACATAGGCTGGAGGGCAAAAATCCCATCAGCGAAGCTGATCTGGAATGGATTTTTGCGTGTAACTATGAAGGTACTGAATAGTTACCAACGGGCATAAAATAATAACTGCCATCATACAATTTCCTAAAGCATGGCTTTGGAAAGGTATGGTGGCGTTTTTATGATGGAACTTTTGAAGAAACATATCCACATGAACCGTCGCAGGGGGAACGTCACGTCCCAGATGACCCTGGATGACGATTTCAATGTGCCGGATTCTATGGATGATGTGGAAGAACTGATCATGGAGAACGGGGAGGTAAAAATTGAGTCGGTGAAGAACCCCGGCGAGAAGGCGGAGATCAGTGGAAAACTGGAATTCCGGATCCTGTACCGGCGGCCCGGCGGAGAACTCACAGCTCTTGCCGGCAGCATCCCGTTTACGGAGACCGTACATATGCCGGGGCTTGCGGAGAATGACTACGTGCAGGCGGGCTGGGAGCTGGATGACCTGAATGTGAGTCTCATCAACTCGAGAAAACTGAATGTCAAGGCGTTAGTGACCCTGGAACTCAAGGCGGACGAGATCCGGGACATGGAGACGGCGTCGGACGTGAAATTCGACGGTGAGGTGGAGGTATTGAAGAAGACGCTGACCGTGGCTGCCATCGCCGTTCGGCGGCGGGACACGTTCCGGGTGCGGGAAGTCCTTACGATCCCTGGAAACGACCCGGACGCGGAGACGCTTTTGTGGCAGGATATGCGGCTTCAGGATGTGGAGACAAAGCCCCTCGACGGGAAGATCCATATCAGCGGCGATCTTCTGGTATTTGCAGTCTACTCTGCGGGCGGCGGGCAGATGCCGGTGCAGTGTTTCGAGGAGACTGTGCCGTTTTCCGGGAATGTGGAGCTCACAGAATCAGCGGAGGACATGATCCCGTTTATCACGGTGAAGTTAGTGCACCGGGATATGGAACTGCAGCCGGATTCCGACGGCGAGATGCGGGAGATATCCGTGGACGCGGTCATGGAACTGGACATCAGGCTCTACGAGGAAGAGCAGGTGGAGCTTCTCGGGGACCTCTATGCCCTGGACCGGGAGGCGGTTCCGGAGACAGGGACGGTGTGCTTTGATACGCTGGCAGTGCGGAACCAGGTGAAGACGAAGATCCAGGAGAAGGTCCAGCTCACCGGAAGGCAGCGGATCCTGCAGGTATGCCACAGCGACGGGGACGTGAAGATCGATGAGGTCCAGATCAAGGAGGACGGAATCCACATGGACGGGGTCCTGGAGATCCGGCTTTTATACCTGACGGCGGATGACCAGGCACCTGTGGGGGCAGCGTCGGAAGTGCTGCCGTTCCATCTGATGGCAGCCGCGGATGGTCTGACGCAGGATGTGGTATATGAGATTGAACCGGGAATCTCCGGGCTTACAGCTGTCATGGCAGGCGGGGACGCCGTGGAGGTGAAGGCTCAGATCACGGCGGATGTGCTGGTGTTAAAGCCTGTCTGCGAGCAGACGGTCCTGAGCGTGGCGGAGGAACCTTTGGATACGGAGCGGCTCAAAAAAATTCCGGGGATCATCGGATATGTGGTGAAGCCGGGGGACAGTCTCTGGAAGATCGCCAGGATGTTCCACACAAGCGTAGAACGGATCATGGAGCTAAACCACCTGTCAGACAGCACGATCCGGCCGGGCGACAGGCTGATTTTAGTGAAAACGGTGCAGGGATAGAGCTGGTTCCGCGTGTGACTGTTGTCCGGTGCTGCTTTTTATTGAAAAAACAAGTGCAAAATGCGGCAATGTGTGATTTTCCCCGAATGTCTGGTTGCAATTCGGGGAAAATTTTATATAATGGTATGAGTGGGATTTTCTGCTCGCAGCAAAATGACATTGGTCAGGAGCGACAGAATGTTATGGAATATGCCAGAATCGGAAACAGAAGAATGCTCCTGTAACGTTCTGAAAACTGCGGCATAAAATAACAGTACCACAGAAAATCACATCTAAGGCATCCCGATGCTTTCATATAGATTCCGCGGGCTCAGGCTTTCGGAGAACGGTGATGGATTCCATGGTCCCATTGCCGTTTACATAACATGTAAAGTGTCAGAGAGCAGGGAATGTCGGGGCAGGATACAGGCGGGTGCCGGTATCGCCGTGAAATGGAGAAAACATGAACTATACATATCTTCTGGAATGTTCGGACGGGACACTCTACTGCGGCTGGACGAATGACCTGGAAAAAAGGGTGAAGGCGCACAATTCCGGGCGCGGGGCGAAGTACACGAAGTCCAGACGGCCGGTGCGGCTTGTGTGGTATGAGACTTTCGAGACGAAGGAAGAGGCGATGAGCCGGGAAGCGAAGGTAAAACAGCTTTCCCGGAATCAGAAGGATGAACTGGTGGCCCATGGGCCGGTTGAAAGGCCGATTTCCTGAAAAGCCCCGTAAGCGTGCGGCAGAGCATTGTTTATTGCGCTGGCCGCAGGAAAACATCACATATAAGGCAGAAATGCATCGATTTTTGAAATGGATTTTTGCTAGTATCTGTGAGAAAACCGAACAGATACGGAATACAGGGAGAAAATATTTATGATTTGTACTTTTAAAAAGAAACTGGCAAAGGTGCTCTGCGGCGTGCTCGTGTTTACCCAGCTGGGAACGATGCAGGCTTTCGCGAGACCCGACTGGCCATCCGACACGGGAATCGAGGCGGAGGCGGGAGCTGTCATGGACGTGGACACCGGAACGATGCTTTTCGGACAGAACAGCCATGTGGAATACTATCCGGCGAGTATCACAAAGATCCTCACAGCCCTCGTGGTCCTGGAACATGCGGACCTCACTGACACGGTCACTTACTCGGACAAGGCCATGAACTCCGTGGAGGTGGACAGCGGAAATAAGCTGAGTCTCGTGGCGGGAGACACTATGACCGTTGAGGACTGCCTCTACGCGCTGCTTCTTGCATCCGTCAACCAGGCGGCAAACGCCCTGGCGGAACACGTGGCAGGCAGTATTCCGGACTTTGTTGACATGATGAACGCGAAGATCTCGGAGCTTGGATGCACGGAGAGCCATTTCGCGAACCCATCGGGCCTCAACAACGATGACCAAGTGGTTACAGCGTTTGATATGACGAAGATCGCGGCTGCGGCCTACAGTAACCCGAAGCTTCTGGAGATCAGTTCCGCGAAGTCATGGAAGGTGGGACCGACGACGAACAACCCGGACGGGGCCAGTGTGCGGAATGAGCACCGTCTCGTGATCACGGAGGACACTTCCAGCGAGTATTACTGCCCGGAGGCGGTGGCAGGAAAGACCGGATATCTCTTAAAAGCAGGAAACACGCTTGTTACATACGGTGAGAAGGACGGAAGACGTGTTGTATCCGTCATCTTAAAGGGAAGTCCGAGACAGTATTTCATTGATGGAAAATCGTTGCTGCAGTTTGGCCTGAACCGGTTCCAGAATGTGGATATCGCGGAGAATGAGACGAGATATGTCACAGGAGAGGACCAGGTGGATGTAAACGGGACAAGCTATGCGCCGTCCGACCTGGCGATCCAGACAGGAAAGAAGATCACACTTCCGAAGGACGCCACATTCGCGGACGCGGAATTAAGTCTCGGCGCAGTTCCGGACGGAGCGCCGGAGGGAACGGTCGGAGTGCTCAACTACATTTACAATGAGAGAAAGATCGGCTCCGCGTACCTGATGACGAAGACGGGGGCGGAAGCACTTGCGGCTGCTGAGGCAGCAGGAGGGGCCGAGACCACTGCAGCGGAAGAAACGTCCGAGGAGAGCACAGACGCCGCGGATCCGTCAGCAGATGACGAGAGCACTGAGGCTGAGACGGAGACCATGGGCGAGGCAGATGTGACCACGGCGGCAGGTTACGCGGACAACGCATCGAATCAGGCGGGCAGCAATGATGTGAAGACCGGATTCCCTGCGAAGATCCTCCTGATCGTGATCGGAATCCTCGCGGCAGCAGCCCTGATCGGCGGTGGTATCTGGTTCATGATCCAGAACAACAGGAAAGAGGCGGAAGCAGAAGCACTTCGCCGCGAAAAGAGAAGACAGCGTCTCGTTGCCGAAGGCGGTGACGCGGAGGCCGAGTTCAACAGACTGCTTGAAGAGAAGCGGAAGAGGGACGAGGAGAGACGGAAGAGATAGAAGAGAGAAAGCGGCTGGATCAATTGTGATCAGGCCGCTTTTCTGATATACTGGAAATGAAGTTGGTTTTACGCGGCAGCCACATATCCGTACATCATCATGTAATGGCAGAAGCTTCCGCCCATGACGAAGAGATGGAAGATCTCGTGGGAGCCGAAATTTTTATGCTTCGAGTTGAAGATCGGCAGTTTCAGCGCGTAGATCACACCGCCGATGGTATAGATGATGCCGCCGGCGAGAAGCCATGTGAAAGCGGCAGGTGTGAGAGCGGCAACGATCTGGCGGATCGCCATGATGCATACCCAGCCCATCGCGATGTAGATCACGGAGGAGAACCACTTCGGGCAGTTGATCCAGAGGGCATTGATGATGATGCCTACGATGGCGATGCCCCAGACAAGGGACAGCATCCGGTAGCCGGACTTATTTCCGAGGACGATCAGGCACACCGGTGTGTAGGTTCCGGCGATCAGGATGAAGATCATCATGTGGTCGATTTTCCGAAGGATCTTATTGACATGCTCAGAAATGTCGAAGGTGTGGTAGACCGTGCTTGCGGCGTAGAGCAGGATCATGCTGACGATGAAGACGCTCAGGGCCTTTAGGTGCATGGTTCCGGGGACGGATGCGGCCTTGATTAAAAGCGGCGTCGCGGCAACCATTGCGGTCAGCATTGCGATAAAGTGAGTCAGCGCGCTTCCGGGATCTTTTATTTTCAGTTCCATAATCATTCCTCCAATCATGCGGGATAGCCTGTGTTGAACAGGGAAAATATTGGAAATCAGAATGTGCGTGACTGTATGAAATGAATTAGTCCGATATGGATCTGCGATAATAGGTTGTGGCGGACAAATTTCAGATCATTGCAGCAAATGAACGCAGGGTCTGGTTTCAAAGTTAAAGTGAATATTTAAAATGCGACACATAGTTTTTAAAACTACTTATCGCGTTTGAATATACTATACCACTTACGATAAAAATATGCAAGGGGAAATATTTTGATGTTAAAAGTATTATATGAGGACGACGAGATCCTGGTGGTCATAAAGCCTGCGGGCGTGGAATCCCAGGCTGCGAAGCGGTTCGCACCGGATATGGTCAGCGAGGTGAAAAAACACCTGGTTATCAACAAATCATGCACACCGGGGAAGGAACCTTATGTGGGAGTTATCCACAGACTGGACAAGCCTGTGTCCGGCGTGATGGTGTACGCGAAAACGAAACGGGCGGCAGCGGCTTTAAGTGAGCAGGTTCAGAGCCATAAGATGAAAAAAATCTACACAGCAGTTGTCCACGGAAGACCTGTGAATATGGTGGATAACTATGTGGATTATATGGTGAAAACACCGGACGGGAATTATTCACAGGTTGTGGATAAGGGGATAACCGGTGCGAAAAAGGCGGAGCTGTCCTATGAAGTCTTAAAGACGATCGACGGGGAAGCTGCCGGGATGCCGGGGACGGAACTGAGTCTGGTGAGGGTTGCGCTGAAGACCGGACGCCATCACCAGATCCGTGTACAGATGGCGCATCATGGGATGCCGCTGTATGGGGATATGAAATATGGAGTGCCTGTGGGAACTGCCAAACTTGATAAGAAAGAGAATGCAGACCAGGGAACCATGAAGGCAGCAGGAAATAGAAATATGCCGGGTATCAGAACAGCAGGAAATATGGGAAGTGGAAGAGAGTCGATCGCACTCTGCGCTTCATCGCTGACTTTTTTTCATCCGGTGACGAAGAAAGCGATGACGTTTGAGATAGAACCGGTCGGAGGGGCATTTCAGTTGTTTCAAGTTTGATCCTGGTGGGGCTGTTTTCGGCTGCAGGTTGTGACATTGGCAACTGTGGAGGTGAAGATCCTTAGATTCAAAGGTCGAGGCTTGTAAATGATCATGTTCTGCTAAGAACCATGGAAAAAACAGATTATGGAATCGTCCCGATGCGCGCATATCGCGGGAATTTCCGCCCATACTATGAGCAGTACAAAGGAAGTACAAATCAGAAAACGGGTGATTCCATGGTAAGTCCTGAGAAAAAACTGAAGAAATTTCTACTGATTCTGGGAATCACGGGTGCGGTATACGGAGCGTTCCGTTATTTGTTACCCCTCGTGATTCCCTTTTTATGTGCATATGGGACGGCTCTGTTTCTGCGCCCGTCGGTCCGGTTCCTCTCGAACCGCATTGCGGTGCCGTTTCGGGGGGAGATGCACCATCTGCCGGTGTCGCTTGTCGGCGGGATCGAACTTCTGGTGATGTCATGCCTTGTTTTTGGACTCCTCTACGCGGGCGGCAGCATGGTGGTGAGCCAGACGGGGCTTTTTATCCGGAGATTTCCGGACTGGCTTTCCGCCCTTGATCTGCGGCTTACGGATACCTGCCGCCTCCTGGAGCAGAAGATGGGGCTTAAGGCGGACGCGCTGGTGGAGCTTGCGGGGAGAGCAGTGGAAGAGGTCCGGCAGATGTTTAAGAACTCCACGATGCCAGTGCTCATGGACCGCTCCGTGTCTGCGCTCCGCGTGGCAGTCGCCGGGATCGTCCTTTTCTTTATCTATTTTGTCGCAGTACTCCTGACACTGCAGGAGATGGATGACATCAGGGAAAAGCGGAGCAGGTCCGCATTCCGGCGGGAATTTCTCGTAGTGGGAGAGCGGATCGCATCCGTGGTGGGCGCGTGGCTGAAGACCCAGGCGTTTATTCTGTTCCTAACAAGTGCCGTGTGTATCTTCGGACTGGCAGTGATCGGAAATCCCTATTCGTTTTTGTTTGGCTGCGGGATCGGGATCCTGGACGCACTGCCGGTATTGGGGGCCGGGACTGTGCTGATTCCGTGGGGAGTCGCGCTGCTGTTTCAGAAGGCGTGGAAAAAGGCTGCGGTGATCTTCGGCATCTATGTGGTCTGCTACTTTCTGCGTCAGATCTCAGAGGCGAGACTGATGGGGAAGCAGGTGGGGCTTTCGCCGCTGGGATCGCTGGTATCCATGTATGTGGGACTTAAATTGTTTGGATTGTCGGGGCTGATCCTGGGACCGGTGGGAGTGCTGCTGATCGGGGATCTGGTGCGGATGTATGAGGAACAGGGGAGCTGAAAAGACAGATTGTCTTGTGAAAAACACTATGATACAATGGGAACAGCAATCAGTTTACCCGTAAAAGAGGAGAACATCTATGACAGAAGATAACTTCACAATAAGAAAAGCATCCCCAGCTGATCTCCCACGGATCCACGGGATCTACGCCGCTGCCCGCCAGTTCATGCGTGACCATGGGAACTTCAGCCAGTGGGACGGCGAGGACGCCCCGGAGCATCTGCTCCCGGGGGACATCGAGGCAGGAAATTTATATGTTCTGGAAGAAAACGGCGTGATCCATGCCGCCTTCGCCTTCATCATCGGCGCTGACCCATGCTACGCTGTGATCGAGCAGGGCGCCTGGAAGGTAGACACCCCGTACGCTGCCGTCCACCGCGTCGCAAGCGATGGTACGGTCCACAACATCCTGGGCCGGATCATGGACTTCGCCAAGTCGAAGATATCCCACATCCGGATCGACACCCACGAAAACAACGCCGTCATGCGCCATCTGATCGCCAGGCACGGCTTTCTCCCCTGCGGCACCATCTATGTGGAGGACGGCACCCCCCGCCTGGCTTTCGACTGGCTGGCAGAATAAAACGGCCCCCGGGCGCTGCCCGGGGGCCGTTTTTATGATATGCGGGACGGGTAAAAGAACACCCGCAGGGAGCCGTCCCGTCCGGTGAGCACCTCCGCCTCCACCTCATACACCTCCCGCAGAAAAGCGGGGGTAAGGAGCTCTTTGGGCGCGCCCTCCCCCACGATCACCCCGTCCTTCAATGCGTAGAGCCGGTGGCAGTAGGCCGCGGCCAGATTGAGATCGTGGATGGCGGCCACTACGGTACATCCGCTCCCCCGCACCAGCTCCATGAGCTGGAGCTGGTACTTGATGTCCAGGTGGTTGGTCGGCTCGTCCAGCACCAGCACCGCCGTCTGCTGGGCCAGGGCCCGGGCGATAAGCACCCTCTGCTTCTCCCCGCCGGACAGGGTGGAGAACCCCTGCTCCCGCAGGGAGGCCAGCCCGGTGCGCGCCAGGATCTCCCCTACCAGCGCCCGGTCCTCCCGGCTGTCGGTCTCCAGCAGCCGCTTGCGGGCCTGCCGCCCCATCATGACCACCTCCTCCACCGTGAAATCGAAGGCGGCCTCCTGCTCCTGTACCATGACGGCAAGCCGCTGGGCCATCTCCCGGTTGCTCATGGCCAGCAGATCGTCCCCCATGAGGGTCAGCTCCCCCGCCTGGGGGCGGAGCACCTTGTAGACGTTTTTGAGGAATGTGGATTTGCCGCTGCCGTTGGGGCCGATGAGCCCGACGAACTCCCCCTTCTCCACCCGGAAATCCACGCCCCGGAGGATCTCCCGGCTGCGGATGCCGTACCGGACCTGTTTTGCCTCTATCATGGCGCGGACCCCCTACTGGAATTCATAGCGGCGCACCTTGATCATCCACAGGAACAGGGGTGCGCCCAGGAACGCCGTCAGGATTCCCACGGGGATCTCCGCCGGCGGCTTGATGATCCGGGCTCCCACGTCTACCCAGATGAGAAAGATGGCCCCGAACAGAGTGGCCAGGGGAACCAGCTTCCGGTGATCCGGCCCCACCACCGAGCGAACCAGGTGGGGGATGACCAGCCCCACAAAGCCGATGCAGCCGCTGACCGCCACCGAGGAGGCGGTCAGCAGGGCGGTGACGCCGATGAGCACATTGCGCACCACCGTCAGGTTGACTCCCAGGGTGACGGCGGAGCTGTCCCCCATCATCATGGCGTTGAGGGGCTTGGCCAGGGCCAGCATCAGCAGGAGGGCCGGAGGCACCAGGCCGGCCAGCAGGGGCACGTCGGCCCACTCCGCGCTGCCCAGTCCTCCCAGCATCCAGAAGGTGGCCTCCCGGATGGCGGCGTCGTCCGGGGCGGTATAGACGATGTAGTTGGTAAATGCCTGGAACATGGCGGATACCGCCACTCCCACCAGGATCAGCCGGATCGGCGTCACCGCATTTCGGGTGCGGGCCAGAAGGTACACCAGGAGGATGGACACCAGAGCCCCGGCAAAGGCGCCGGCGGACACCGACAGGCGGCCCAGCACAGGCAGGGACACCCCCAGCAGCATGGCCAGCACCGCGCCTAGTGATGCGCCGGAGGAAATGCCCAGCACATAGGGCTCGGCCAGCGGATTCTTGGTGAATGCCTGCATCCCCACGCCGGAAAGGGTGAGGGCCGCCCCCACCAGGGCCCCCAGCAGCACCCGCGGGGCCCGCAGGAACCAGACGATGTTCTGGGTGCTCTCCCGCACCCCCTCCAGGGGGAGCTCCGAGCCGGTCAGCAGGCCGCCCAGCCGGTGGAACATCACCCGCCACACCTCGGCAAAGGGGATGGCCACCGGCCCGGTGCCGATGCCGATGATGATAGATGCCAGGAGCACCGCTGCCAGCACCAGACAGGTCAGAAAGGTGTGAGTCTTCACCAGCCTGCAAAACTGCTTCATACCGCCCTCTTACGCGAAGCAGTCGGGGTGGAAGGCACGGGCAAACTTCTCCACCGTGTCGCCCGTCATGGAACTGGCAAACACCTCGCACAGCTTGACGGAGATAATGCGGTCGTTCTGGATGGCGGGCACCGTGGCCAAGGCAGGGTTCTCCTTGAGCTGGGCGATCTTCTCCTCCAGGGTCGTGTCGCCGTAATCGTTGATGACGATCACTTCAGGGGCCCGCTCCACCACCGTCTCCCAGCTCACGGTGGCCCAGGTGGTGTCCAGATCGTTGAAGATGTTGACGCCGCCCGCGTGCTCGATGAGCTTGGAGGTGAAGTTGTTGCCGCAGGTATAGGCCCCCTCCTCCTGGGCCATGTCAAAGACGAACACCGGGGTGGCCTCCTGGCCCGCCACCGCCTCCTCGGCGGCGGTGATCTTGCCCTTCATCCCGCTGACGATCTCCTCGGCCTTGTCCTCCACCTGGAAGATGCGGCCCAGGTTGTAGAAGTCCTGGTACACCACGTCCACATCGGCCCCCACGGTGTAGCCCTCAATGGAGGACAGGGACATGATGCCGTACTTAGTCAGGGTGTCATGCTCGGTGTTGTACTTCTCGGTAAACGAGCTGGAGCGGCCGTAGACGAAGTCCGGCTCCAGGCTCAAAACGGTCTCCAGGGAGATGTAGGTCTCCGCCGCCTCGGGGATGGCCTTGTACTCCGCGTCCCACTTGGGGTTGATGTCGGAGTTGGTGTAGGCGGTGGCGATGATCTTATCCCCCAGCCCCAGGGCCATTAACTGGTCGCCCGCGTTGGCGTTGGCGGCGATGACCTTCTCGGGCACGTGGGTAAATGTGACCTCCGCGCCGTCCTTGGTGGTCAGGGTAAAGGGAAATCCCTCGGTGTTTGCCGGGGTTTCCGTGCCCTGGACATCCCCCGCAGGAGTTGGGCTGGCCGCCGGGGCCGGATTCTGGCCGGCGGTGCCGCAGGCCGTCAGGCCCAGGGCGAGGGCGAGGGTCAGGGGTACGAGCTTTTTCATGATAATCCTCCTTTTTTGTGCTGTGGACAGAAAAATCCCGCTTTCCGGCGGAAAGCGGGACTGCTCATCGCCATGGGCACAATCGAACCACACGGCGGCAAACAGACAGGCTGCTTTCTGCGGAAGACACCTATCCTTCTGCACAGACAGCAGGTTTCCTGACTTGCGGCTCTCCGCCGGGCCGCGCCTTCTCGTGTCTCCACAATGGCGTCTGCGGCCGGCTCCCCGCTTACAGTGACCGGATCGTTCGGGATTTGCACCCGATTCCCTTTTACCCGCCCCGGAGGGCGGCACTGTCCATGCTATCAAGTTGTCGAAAGACATACTACGCCAATTTTTCCCCTTTGTCAAGGGGCGGGACGCTCCTCGTCCAAGAGCATCCGCGCCGCGTCTGCCAGGGGGATGCGGCGGTCCATGCTCCGCCGCCGGAGGGCCCGGTGGGCCTCCTCCTCGGTCATGCCGTTGCGCGCCATCAGCCGCTCCTTGGCCCGCTCCACCACCTCCCGCTCCTCACGGCTCCGCCGGGGCGGCAGGAGGGCTCCGGCCTCCTCGCCCAGCCGAAGCAGCTCCTCCACCGCGGCGAGCAGCTCCCGCCTGCCTGCGGGGGCGGAGAGGCGGAGGAGTCCAGGGCGCTCCGGCACCAGCTCCAGCAGGCCACGGGGGGCCAGCAGCAGCACCGTACAGAAGCCGGGCAGTTCCCCGGCCAGCTCCTCCGCCAAACGCCGCAGGTCCGCCCCGCGGCTTTCCGTAGCCTCTTTTTCGGCCCTCAATGCGGCCAGAGTGGATTTTTTTCCGGTGATCTCCTCCGCCAAGGCGCTGGATTGGCAGAGCAGGCAGGCGGCCGTCCCGGAGCTCTCCAGCAGCTCCTTGAGTCTCCGGCCGTTTTTCTCGCCCTCAAAGGCGACGACCACCGTCTCCACGGGGCCTTAATAGTTGATGATGTACTTCTCCCGCTCCCAGGAGGACACGCGGGTACGGTACTCGTCCCACTCCCGCCACTTGCCCGTCAGGTAGTTGGCGGCCACGTGCTCCCCCAGGGTGTCCAGAATCAACTGGTCGGCCTCCAGGGCGCGGAGGGCCTCCTCCAGGGAGCCGGGCAGGCTCTCGATGCCGTGGGCCTTCCGGGCGGCGGCGTCCATGGCGTAGATGTTCTCGGTGATCTCCGCCGGGGGCGTCATACCCTTCTCGATGCCGTCCAGGCCGGCGGCCAGGCAGACAGCGAAGGCCAGGTAGGGGTTGCAGGAGGGGTCGGGGGAGCGCAGCTCCACCCGGGTGCCCTGGCCCCGGCTGGCGGGGATGCGGATGAGGGCGGAGCGGTTGGACGCCGACCAGGCCAGGTAGCAGGGGGCCTCGTAGCCGGGCACCAGCCGCTTGTAGGAGTTGACCAGGGGGTTGGTCACCGCCGCCATGCCCCGCACATGGTGGAGCAGTCCGGCGATGAAGCTGTACGCCTCCTTGGACAGGCCGCGGGGATCGTCGGGGTCGTAGAAGGCGTTTTTGCCGTTGCGGAACAGGGACATGTTGGTGTGCATACCGGAGCCCGCTATCCCGAAGATCGGCTTGGGCATGAAGGTGGCGTGGAGGCCGTTGCGCTGGGCCAGGGTCTTGACCGCCAGCTTAAAGGTCATGATGTTGTCGGCGGCGTGGAGGGCTTCGGCGTACTTGAAGTCGATCTCATGCTGGCCCTGGGCGCACTCGTGGTGGCTGGCCTCGATCTCAAAGTCCATCTGCTCCAGCGCCATGCAGATCTCCCGCCGGGTGGACTCCCCGTGATCCAGGGGGCCCAGGTCGAAGTAGCCCGCCTCGTCGTTGGTCTGGGTGGTGGGCTTGCCCTCCTCGTCGGTCTTGAACAGGAAGAACTCCGCCTCCGGGCCCACATTGAAACGGTCGTAGCCCATGTCGTTGGCCTTCTGGATCACCCGCTTGAGCACATAGCGGGGATCGCCCACGAAGGGGGTTCCGTCCGTGTTGTATACGTCGCAGATCAGCCGGGCCACTTTACCGTGGCTGGGCCGCCAGGGGAAGATTCGGAAGCTCTTCAGATCCGGATAGAGGTACTGGTCAGACTCGTCAATGCGGACGAAGCCCTCAATGGAGGAGCCGTCGAACATACACTGGTTGCTGACCGCCTTTTCAATCTGGGACGCGGTGATGGCCACGTTTTTGAGCATGCCGAAAATGTCGGTAAACTGCAAGCGCACGAACTCGATTTCCTCTTCCCGAACGATGCGGATGATGTCCTCTTTGCTGTAGACCCCCATGGTCTGCCGCCCCTTTCGCTTTAAAAATGAAGGCGCTCCGCCCTTGGGGTCGGAACGCCTTTGTTCACAACGATTGTCGTAAGTATACCGTGTTCCGCCTCCCTCTGTCAAGGGCTTTGGGCCTCCCTTTCCGCACTTTGTGACAACTATCCGGGCCCTCTCCCCCTTCCCACGCCCCCTTTTATGCAATTTTCTCCGCCCTTCTGGAAAAAATATGCCGGAATGTCCTCCCTCTCTTGCTTTTTCCCGCTGTTCAGGGTAAAATAAGAGTTCGTATCGAGATAAAGGAGTGAATTTACATGCCAGAAGAGCTGAAACCCACCATGACGCAGAACTTCATCCATGATTTCATTGACGAGGACATCGCCCAGGGTGGTCAGTTCCAAGGCATGACCGTCCACACCCGGTTCCCGCCGGAGCCCAACGGCTACCTGCACATCGGCCATGCCAAGGCGATCTTCGTGGACTTCGGCACCGCCGAGAAGTACGGCGGCCTGTGCAACCTGCGCATGGACGACACCAACCCCACCAAGGAGGACGTGGAGTACGTGGAGGCCATCCAGGAGGACATCCACTGGCTGGGCTACGACTGGGGCGGCCGCTTCTTCTTCGCCTCCGACTACTTTGAGAAGATGTACGAGTACGCCGTGGAGCTCATCAAAAAGGGCCTGGCCTACGTGTGCGAGCTGAC
>ERZ839947.1861-NODE-1861-length-17566-cov-8.998572_pt1 | contig 17566 bp, 16 predicted proteins | sample MGYA00519908_ERZ839947 | MGnify/ENA primary metagenome ERZ839947 (study PRJEB31850, sample SAMEA3708857) | human gut metagenome | biome: human gut; feature: human-associated habitat; material: faeces | place: China | collected 2014 ... | reverse complement strand
TTGCCATGCCGCCGTCCACACAGAGCACCTGCCCGGTGAGATAGCTGCTTTGTTCGGCGGCGAAGAAGGCCACCGCGTTTGCCACGTCCTCCGGCTGGCCGGCGCGTCCCTCCGGGATGGTCTTGCACATCTCGGTGCGGACAGCCTCCGGCAGAGCGGCGGTCATATCCGTGGCGATGAAGCCGGGAGCCACCGCGTTGACGGTGACGTTCCGGCTGGCCAGCTCCTTGGCGAGGCTCTTGGTCAGGCCGATGAGGCCCGCCTTGCTGGCGGAATAGTTGGTCTGTCCTGCGTTGCCCCGCAGACCCACCACGCTGCTCAGGTTGACGATGCGGCCATAGCGCTGGCGCACCATCCGGCGTGCGGCCTCCTTGCAGCAGAGGAACGCACCCTTGAGGTTGGCGTTCAGGACGGTGTCGAAGTCCTCCTCGGAAAGGCGGAGGATGAGGTTGTCGCGGGTGACGCCCGCGTTGTTGACGAGAATATCCACCCGGCCAAAGGCATTCACTGCTTCTTCGAACAGCTTCTTGCAGCCCTCGGCAGTGGAGACGTCGGCCTGCACGGTGACGGCCTCGACGCCAAGCTCTTTGCACAGTGCGGCAGTCTCGGCGGCAGCGGCCTCACCGTGGCAGTAGTTGACCACCACATTGCAGCCCTGCTTTGCCAGCGCAACACAGACAGCCCGGCCGATGCCCCGGCTTCCGCCGGTGACGACGGCGGCACGGGTCAGCTTTTCTTCGCTCATGCCTGTGCCTCCTTCCAGCTGGTGAGGAAAGCTTCCAGCTCTTCTGCCGTCTCGACAGCGGTGCAGTGGACGTCTGCGCCCAGTGTCTTTTTCACGAAGCCGCTCAGGGCCTTGCCCGGGCCGACTTCGAGAATGTCGGTGACGCCCAGCTCGCCCAGACGGCGGAGGGTATCTTCCATGTAGACGCTGCTCTGCACCTGCTTTTCCAGCAGAGCGGGGATGCTGTCGCTGTCTGCCTTTTCGTGGCCGAGGCAGTTGAAGAGGACAGGCGTCTCCATCTCGCCGAAATGCTCAGACGCAAAGCGCTTTGCCAGCGCGTCGCCGGCGGGGTGCATCAGCTTGGTGTGGAAGGGACCGCTGACCTTCAGTGGGATGCAGCGGCGAGCGCCTGCGGCTTTTGCCAGCTCAGCGGCCTTTTCCACGGCGGCTTTTTCGCCGCCGATGACCAGCTGGCCCGGGCAGTTGTAATTGCAGATCTGCACACAGCCCAGAACGGATGCCTCTTCGCAGCACTTTGCCAGTGCGTCGCGGTCAAGGTTCATCACAGCGGTCATGCCGCACTCGATGCCCTTGGCGGCGTCGGCCATGGCCTTGCCGCGGAAGGCAGCCAGCTCCACAGCCTGCTTGGCCGTGAAGACACCGGCGGCTTCCAGCGCGGAGTATTCGCCCAGCGACAGACCGGCCAGATAGTCGGCCTTAACGCCGTTTTCCTTCAGGACAGCCGTGACACCGGCGGCGAAGGCCACCATGCAGGGCTGGGTGTACTGAGTCAGATTCAAAACGCCTTCCGGGTCGTCGAAGCAGACGCTCTCCAAATCAAAGTCAAGCTCTGCGGCGTTGAACGCCTCCCGGAACGCGGGGTATCTCTCGTAAAGGTCTTTGCCCATGCCGGGGTGCTGAGAGCCCTGACCGGCATACAGAATGGCAAGCTTCATTGGTGTTTCCTCCAATCATCCATCAGTTCATCCATCAGCTCCCGGACACTGCGCATCCGGTCGAGACGGCCCACGTTGGCCCCGCAGAAGAAGAGTCCCTCTTCCACATTGCCCTTCACGGCCTCGATGAGGGCGTGGGTGATGCAGTAAGGCACCTTGGCCGGCTCACAGGCTTTGAGACAGCGGGCGCAGTGCTTCGGCGGGAAGCGCAGACCCTGTTCAAGCTTCTGCACCAGCGGAGTGGCCAGCGCACGGCCCGGCATTCCCACAGGGCTGTGGATGATGCGCACATCTTTGGGCTTGGCCGCCAGCAGGACATCCTTATAGGTCTGGCTGGCGTCGCACTCGTAGGTGGGGATGAAGCGGGTGGCGAGCTGTGCGCCCGCAGCACCCATCTTAGTATAGTGGGCGATGTCCTCGCCCGTGTAGACACCTCCGGCCACGAAGACCGGGATGTCGTGGCCGAACTGAGCCTCGAAAGGCTTCACCTCGGCCAGCACTTCGGGCAGGATCTCGTCGAGAGTCTGGCATTTTCCAGCCAGAAGCTCTTCTTCCGAAAAGCCCAGGTGCCCGCCGGCCTTGCAGCCCTCGATGACCACGAAGTCGGCGGTGCGGTTGAAGGCTTTTGCCCACCGGCGGAGGATGAGCTTTGCAGCACGTCCGCTGGACACGATGGGTGCCAGCGCAACATCAGCTTTTTCCACCAGGCCGGGCAGCTCCAGCGGGAGGCCCGCACCCGATACGATGGCATCCACACCTGCCTCCACAGCAGTGCGGACGGCGTCGGCGTAGTTCTGGGTGGCGACCATCGCGTTGATAGCCACCAGTCCCGCGCCGTTGGCGATCTCTTTCGCTTTGGCGATCTCTTTTTTCAGCGCGCGGAGATTCGCTGCGTAAGGGTCGCGGGCAAAGTCGGGTTCTCGGTAGCCTGTGTCGGCGGTGGAGATGCACCCCATGCCGCCGCAGGCCGCGACCGCACCGGCCAGCCCGCCGAGGGAAACGCCCACGCCCATGCCGCCCTGTAAGACAGGCACGGCCAGCGTCTTGCCTGCGAGGGTCAGCATAACTCGCTCAGCGAATGCATCCGCTGCCTCCCACTCTCCCACAGCTCGTCGAGGATCTCAGCCACAGGCCGCACCTCGTGGAGCATACCGGCCACCTGACCGGCCATCAGACTGCCTGTGGCGGTATCGCCCTCAAAGACGGCGCGCCGCAGACTGCCCAGCGTGTATTTTTCCAGCTCCATCTTGTCGGCGCCGGCCTTTTCCTGCCGGACATACTCGCGGCTCATCCGGTTTTTCAGCACACGGACGGGGGTGCCGCCGATGCGGCCGGTGACGATGGTGTCGCTGTCCTTGGCGCGCAGAAGCGCGGCCTTGTAGTTCTCGTGGACGGGGCATTCCTCACTGACCAGAAGGCAGGTACCCACCTGAACGCCGCAGGCTCCCAGTGCGAAGGCTGCCGCCAGCTGGCGGCCATCGGCGATGCCGCCCGCCGCGATGACAGGGACATCTACAGCGTCCACCACCTGGGGGACAAGGGCCATGGTGGTCATCTCGCCCACATGGCCGCCGCTCTCGGTGCCTTCGGCGATGACGGCATCCACGCCCAGAGGGGCAAGGTGCTTGGCCAGAACGGCCGCTGCCACCACGGGGATGACCTTGATACCGGCTTCCTTCCACATGGGGATGTACTTGCCGGGGTTGCCTGCGCCGGTGGTGACGACCTTGACGCCCTCTTCCACGACGATTTTGGCAAACTCGTCGGCCTGAGGGTGCATCAGCATGATGTTGACGCCGAAAGGCTTGTCGGTGAGCGCCTTGCAGCGGCGGATGTTCTCCCGCAGCGTCTCAGCGTTCATGCCGCCTGCGCCGATAAGACCCAGCGCACCGGCGTTGGAGCAGGCGGCGGCAAACTCACCGGTGGCGATGTTGGCCATTCCGCCCTGAATGATGGGGTATTTCGTGCCTAATATCTCGTTGAGTAATTTCATGTAAATCGTCCTATTTATAGGTTTTACTTTAGAGTGCTCTCCCTTTGGGAGAGCTGGCATGGCGTCAGCCATGACTGAGAGGGCTGTACGTAACCAGCATCCCGCCCCAGGTCAATCCGCCGCCGAAGCCGATGCAGGATACCTTCTGCCCGGCTTTGAGCAGACCGGCTTCGGCCATCTCGTTGAGGGCCACCGGGATGCTGGCCGCGCTGGTGTTGCCGTGGCGGTCCATGTTCTTGTAGAACTTTGCGGCGTCGGCGTGGAGCGCTTTCACACAGTGATCGATGATGCGGCTGTTGGCCTGATGGCAGACCACCCAGTCCACATCGTCCAGCGCCAGCTGCGTCTCGTCCAGCACCGCGTGCAGACAGCGGGGCAGCGCGTCCACCGCAAAGCGGAAGACGGCACGTCCGTCCATGCTGATGGGGGCCGAGCCGGTGCAGCAGGGGCCTCCTGCATGGATAGCCTCGTCGCCCCGTGCGCCCAGCGTGATCGCAAACGGTGCGTCGCACAGTTCAAAAATCGCTGCGCCCGCACCGTCGCCGAAGAGCACACAGGTGGAGCGATCGGTCTGGTCCATCAGGCGGGACAGCGCTTCGCAGCCCACCACGAGGGCGTACCGTCCACCCAGCGTCGCCATCAGGCCGCGGGCTACGGCGGTGCCGTAGATGAAGCCCGAGCAGGCGGCGTTGACATCCAGCGCGGGGCGGTTTTCGGGCAGACTCAGCGCCCGCTGCACCTGACAAGCCACGCTCGGGGTGGCGTCAGGGGCCGAAAGGGTAGCGCAGACACAGCAGGCAATATCCTGCGGCGAAAGACCACTGCGCTCCAGCGCCTGCTTTGCCGCTGCGATGGCCAGCGTGGCGGCGGATTCTTCCTCCGTACACCAGTGGCGGGCGCGGATGCCGGTGCGGGTGGTGATCCACTCGTCGCTGGTGTCCACGGTGCGGCTCAACTCTTCATTGGTGACCGTGCGGCCGGGCAGAGCTCCGCCGGTGGCGATCAACTGCAAACCGTTCATGCTCGTTTCGCTTCTCCGATCTGACGAAATTTTTTGTACCGCTGGTCGGCCAGTGCCTTGCCGCTCATCTTGCAGAGGGCGGTGAGGTGGTTTTTCAGGGCCGTATCCATGGCGGCAAACAGGGCCGCGTGGCTGCGCTGTGCGCCGCCCACAGGCTCCGGGATGATCTCTTCGACGATGCCGTCCTTGTAGAGGTCCTGTGCAGTCAGCTTCATGATCTCGCAGGCTTCGCCGCTGCGGGAGGAATCCTTCCACAGGATGCTGGCGAAACCCTCAGGACTGAGCACCGAGTAGACGGCATTTTCCAGCATGAGGATGTGGTTTGCCACACCCAGCGCCAGTGCGCCGCCGGAAGAACCTTCGCCGGTGACGACAGCGATGACGGGAACCGTCAGACCGCTCATCTCCATCAGGTTTCGGGCAATAGCCTCGCCCTGTCCCCGCTCTTCGGCCTCTTTGCCGGGGTATGCGCCCGGCGTGTCGATGAAGGTGATGATGGGGCGGCCAAACTTTTCGGCCTGCTTCATGAGACGGAGAGCCTTGCGATAGCCCTCCGGTCCCGGCATGCCGAAGTTGCAGGCCATGTTCTCTTCCAGTGTGGAACCTTTGCGGTGGCCGATAACGGTCACAGGCATCCCGTGGAAGCGGGCGATGCCGCCCAGGATGGCGCTGTCCTCCCGGCACTGACGGTCGCCGCACTGCTCAAAGAAATCGGTGAACAGGGCGTTGATGGTCTCGTCGATGTGGGGGCGCTCGGGATGGCGGGCCAGAAAGACCCGGTCCTCGGCGGTCAGCGGGCCGCAGCAGCGGAGGATCTCATCCTCCTCCACGGCCAGCTCGGCCAGCTCAGAGGCGTGGGCCGTGATAGCGGCCATCTGGCTCTCCTCGTCCTGTGCGCCGCCCCGCAGGGCAGCGATCTGGGCGTCCAAAGGAGCAAGCTGCTCCAGAAGTTCTTTTATCATTCTGTTTTCCTCCCGCCTGCGTGGAGCTGCAGCAGCTGGATGAGGGTGGCGCGGAGCTCACTGCGGGGTACGACCTTGTCTACAAAGCCGTGTTCCAGCTGGAACTCGCTGCGCTGGAAGCCCTCGGGCAGGCGCTCGCCGATGGTCTGCTCGATGACGCGGGGGCCTGCAAAACCGATGAGTGCGCCCGGCTCGGCCAGCATGATGTCGCCAAGGCTGGCAAAGCTGGCGGTAACGCCGCCGGTAGTGGGGTGGGTCAACACACTGATGTACAGCCCGCCCTTGGCCGAAAAGCGCTCGATGGCGGCGCTGGTCTTGGCCATCTGCATCAGGCTGAAAATGCCCTCCTGCATCCGGGCGCCGCCGCTGGCCGAAAAGATGACCAGCGGCAGTTTTTTCGCCGCCGCGTACTCGATGGCACGGGTGATCTTCTCGCCCACGGCCGTGCTCATGCTGCCCATAAAGAAGCGGCTGTCCAGCACAGCAGCCACCACCGACACGCCGCCGATGCGGCCCACTGCCGCGACAGCAGCCTCGCTGAGGCCCGTCTTCTGGGTCTGGGCGGAAAGCTTGTCGGTGTAGCCGGGAAAGCCCAGCACGTCCTGCGGGGCCAGCTCTGCGTCCAGCTCCCGGAAACTGCCGCTGTCCAGCACAAGGCTCAGACGGTAGTACGCGCCGATGGGCTGGTGATTGCCGCAGTTGGGGCAGACGAAGAGGCTCTTGGCCCAGATCTGGCGGGTGGCACGGCGACCGCACTGCTTGCATTCCACAAACTGCGGCTCATGCCACGCCACACCGGTGTCCCGCCGGGCTTTGAGCTGGAAGGTACGCTCCCGCATCCGGCCCGGGAGCAGGTCTCTGATGTCGTTCATCGTTATGCCTCAGCGTGTGCGGTCAGGTAGTTGAAGATGTCGCCGACGGTCTTCATGTTGGCCAGCTCCTCGTCGGGGATGGAGACACCGAAAGCGTCCTCCAGAGCCATGTTCAGCTCCACAGCGTCCAGGCTGTCAGCCTCGAGATCCTCGGTCAGGCTGGCCTCCATCGTGACCTTCTCTTCCTCGCAGTTCAGGGTGTCAACGACGATCTTCTTCATATCCTCAAAAGTCATGGTGATTTTCTCCTTTTATCTTGTGTATGTGTGTTGTACTATCGTATCTTGTTCGGGCAAATCAGTTCATGTCATTTAGTTAAATGTTTTGAACGATTTGATAAGGCAATTATACTCGCGAGGTCACCATTGTCAATAGTTTTATCTAAAAAGTTTTAGTTTTCTCATTTCTTTCACAGGTCGTTGCGCAACCAATACAATATTTTCGTCGTGTATTTCGGGCTTTTTGTAGTTTTTCCCGGCCCCTGTGCTATATTCGGCCCAGAAAATATGTTCCTCATCATCTCACTTGCTGCGGCGGGCATCGTGGTGCTGCCCGGCTGATAGATTCCATAATAAAAAGAGCAGAGACTTGCGGGTTTTCACCGCAGGCTCTGCTCTTTTTGTGTTACACCGTGATCTCGATCTGATTTCCTTCCACCGCAAGGACACAGCTTTCATAATAGCCGTCTCCGGTGGTGCGGGGGCCGCTGAGGACTTCGAAGCCGTCTGCCTTGAGACGGGCCGTCAGCGCATCCACCTTCTCCCGACTGCCGACGCTGAACGCGATGTGCGCGTATCCGGTGCGGGCGGCAGGCTTCGGCTCGTCGGGCATACCAGGTTTGTTCATCAGCTCCAGGCGTGCGCCGTCCGCGAAAGTGAGAAAGTAGGAGCGGAAGTCCGTCCTCGGGTTATGGTAGCCCGCATTCGGCACGGCGTCGAGGTAGCGGACGAAGAAGTCCTTCGCGGCCTCGAGGTCGTTGACATATAACGCAACGTGTTCGATTTTCATTGTGTCACCTTCTTATACCTTACCAGATAGTATCCGATGCCGATGGCGTCCGCCAGCGCCCAGCCGATGGGGACGCTGAGCCAGATACCAGTGACGCCCAGCGGAGTGGCCGACAGCAGGTAGGCCAGTGCCACGCGGGTGCCGAGGGAGGCGATGGTCAGCACCACCGACATTCCAGGCTGATTGACGGCACGGTAATAGCCGTAGAGCAGGAAGAGGATGCCAATGCCGATATAGCACGCGCCCTCGATGCGCAGATAGTGGACGCCGGCAGCGATGATGTCCGCCTGCGAAACGTCGATGAAGATGCCCATCAGCGGCGAGGCAAACAGGCAGACCATCACGCTGATGAAGATGCAGAAGAGCGCCGAGGTCAGGCCCGCACTGCGGATGCCCTTGCGGATGCGCTCGCTCTGGCCTGCGCCGTAATTCTGGGCCACATAGGTCGAAAAGGCGTTGCCGAAATCCTGCACCGGCATATAGGCGAAGGAGTCGATCTTCACCGCTGCCGCAAAGGCCGCCATAATGACCGTGCCAAAGCTGTTCACGAGGCCCTGCACCATCAGGATGCCGAAGTTCATGATGGATTGCTGCACGCTGGTCATGACCGAAAGGTTCAGGATAGAAGCAAGGTTCTGCTTATCCCAGCGGCAGTCTTCCCGCTTCGGGCAAAGCTCCGGGAACTTTTTCAGCGTATAGATGCCGATCCCGATGCCAGACACGAACTGCGAAAATACCGTCGCACCGGCCGCACCCTTGACGCCCCAGCCAAAGACGATGACGCAGAACAGGTCGAGGGCCACATTCAAAAGCGCCGACACGGCCAGAAAGACCAGCGGCACCACCGAGTTGCCAATGGCGCGGAGAAGGTTTGCAAAGTAATTATAGAGGAAAGTGGCCGTGATGCCGAGGAAGATGATGACGAGATAGTCTTTCATCAGGAGCTTCAGCTCTTCGGGGACGCGGAGCACCCAGAGGATGCCGTCCAGACCCAGATACACCAGCAGGTTGAGCACCAGCGCCATGCCCGCAATGAGGACGAAGGACTGGAAGACGCTCTGGCGCATTTTATCGTACTCACCACTGCCGTACTGCATCGAGATGGCCGCGCCGCTGCCCATGCAGAGGCCCAGCAGGATGGACGTCAGAAAGGTCATGAGGGTGTAGGACGAGCCGACCGCCGCCAGCGCATCTGCGCCGAGAAAGCGGCCGACCACCCAGGTGTCGGCGATGTTGTACATCTGCTGCAAGAGATTTCCGAACATAAGGGGCAGGGCAAACAGCAGGATGCTGCTGGTGATGGGGCCGGATGTCAATGTACGCTGCATGGGGTAGATTGCTCCTTTTTTCACATCTCAACAAAATTTCATACGGTATTCTTTGGGAGTACAATGTTTTATCTCCCGGAAGATCTTGATAAAGTAGCTGCCATCGGTGAAGCCGCACTCCGCGCCGATCTCGCCAGTCTTGAGCCGGGTGGAGCGAAGCAGCTCAGCGGCCTTTTCCACCCGGTACTGCTTGACGTACTGGATGGGCGTGATGCCCAGCATCTGCCTAAAACTGCGCAGACAGGCGCTCTCGCTGAGGGCCACGCTGCCCGCGATGAGCTGGACTGTCAATTCTTCTGCGTAGTGTTCCTCCACGAAGCGGAGCATCTGCTTCATCCGCTCGGAGGCGATCTGCTCCTGCTGGGAGACTTTCGTCCGCCCGCCCACGCACTGGGTGCTCAGCAGCCGCAGGGCCAGCGAGAGGTAGTAGCGCACCCGGTTCTCGTAGTCGAATGGCTCATCCGACACGGCTTTCCAGCTCTCGTGCAGACAGTCCAGCACCTGTTTCTGCCACGGCACCAACGTATCCAGAAGGAAAAATGGCGGGGCATCGGGCTGGGTCATGGGGCGGATGAGCTTCTGCCAGAAGATGGTGTCCATGCCGCCCACGAGCCGCGGATGGAACACGCCCGAGTGGAGCAGGGCTGTGCCTTCCGGTGCCTGCTCCACCGCGTGGAGGACGCCCGAGTTGATGAACACTCCCTGCCCGGTCTGCAAGGTGAGGCGGGTCTTGTTGACGTCCACATGGAGCGGTCCCTTCGTGCAGAGCACATATTCAAACTCTTCGTGCCAGTGCCACGCCACCGAATAGCTGGACAGATCCTCGGCATAGCAGGCGATGGGAAACAGCGCGCTGCCGTGCTGCACAAGTTCCCTGCCCTTTTCGCTGGCGACGATGTTGCAGCTGATATTTAGTGCCATATTCGCCAATTCCTTTCCCCGACACATTGAAGATTTTTTCTCAAAGCCGATTTTGTTGTATAAAGAATGTGTTTTTGTTCTATCATTCGTGCCGGTTTCGTGGTATTATTTCATCGGAGCTGATAAGCTCAGTATAGCACTGGAACGGGGCAGATACAACCCACTTCCAAGGGTCTGCGCACTGTCCCACAGCTCCAAGGCCGCGATGCCGCCCGCACCCCGACCCACAAGGCTTTTGTAAAAGTCTTACACACTTTACGGATCACGGAGGTATTTATTATGCTTCGCATCGAATATTTTGATAAAAACCGCTTCATGAAACAGGTCGCCGCAAGCCGCGGCAGCGTCATCCTGCATCTGGACAATGGCTCCACCTGTGACCTCAAGAAGGACGACGAGGCTTCCGCCATCTTCCAGACCATGGACGCCCCCAAAAAGGGCTTCAGCATCAGCGTGAGCGACCCCGCTGATGTCACCGGCTTCCTGCGCTATATGCTCGAGGCTGGCCGCGCCTGCTGAAAACGTCATCATCTATTCTTCATTATTCATCATCACAGCAAAACAGGACAACCCCACTCTGGCACATCTCAGAGCGGGGCTGTCCTGTTTTGTTGCATTTTTATTTTACAGGATGCACCGGCTGATGGCCTGCGCCACAGCCAGCAGCTCTTCCTGCCCGATGAAGCCGAACTTCATCTCGTGCTCGTCGGCGTAGCAGACTGTCAGTTCCGAAGTCTGCAATGGGTCGCCGAAGCCTGCGGTCTGGATGCCGAAGTGGACGATCTTCCGGTAGGGCAGGACGAAGATCTCCTGCCGGGTGCCGGTAACGCCCTGCATATCCACAATGAAAATGCGGTGGCTCGTAAAAACGGCCTGATCACGCACCGTCTTGTATGCGCCCACGATGCTTTCGCCGTCCAGCAAAAGCGCCTGCACATTCTTACAGATTTCCTTCTCCTTGATGCGGATGAGGTTCTGCATCGGCTTTTCCCGAAATTCCATACCGGAGTCTCCCTTCTTTTTCCCTATACTTTTGCCCTATATAATAGGTGTTTCTGGGCCAAGTATAGCATTTCTGCCACAGAGCTTCAAGTCATTCTCGCCTTTTGGGCCGGGTTGTGTTATACTGGCAGATGATTTATTATCTCTCCGTATCGCATACGCTCGACAACTCCCCTACCGAGGGGAGCCTCTGACGAATCGAAAAAGCTTTACGAAATGCCAAGGCCTCTCCTCGACAGGAGAGGTGGCACACCGAAGGTGTGACGGAGAGGTTGCTCCTTAGAAAAGAGAGGTTCACATATGGAGATCATCGTACATCAGGCCATTCTCCACGTTCTGGATACCACGCTGGATGCCCCCGTGCTCAGCGGCAGCTGCATGGAGATGACAGCCGAAAAGACGGCCTATCTGCAATACCACATCGAAAAGCTGCTTGCCAGCGACGACATCCGTCAGTGCCGCCCCCTGCCGGACTCGGCGTTCCGGTACGAGCTGGAACAGAACAAGGACTTTATCGACCTGTCCTGCCGCATCGCGGGCGTCCTGTTCGACTATATACACGCTCATACCACCATTCCGGGGGCCGACCTCGCTGTGGTGGACTTCACCCGGGACGGCCAGCCGTGGCTGGGCATCCTCAAGCTCAACTATAAAAACGGCTACACCCACTACACCGAGAGCGTGGACGGTGCGCCGGTCAACTCCATCATCCAGCAGCGGGCCTGCCTGCCCACCCAGAGCGGCAAGGTGGAGGAAGGCGCACTGGTGGATCTGACCGACTACTCCATGAAGCTGCTGGAGAAAAAGTTCGACATCGACGGCCACAAGGAGTTTTATCTTTCCACCGTCGTTTTCCAGTACACCACCGCCGAGCCGGAAAAGAAAAAGCTGCAGGCCATTCAGGACGCCGCCGTCCAGGCCGTGCAGGAGAACTATCAGGATGAGCCCCACGTGGAGGCACAGGTGGCCATGCTCATTGCCAATCAGGCCGCTGACAACGACAACAAGGTGACGGTCGAGCAGGTGCGCCGGCAGCTTGCTGAGGAATACCCGCTGGCGGCTGTCCCCTTCGACGACTATGTGGAGAAAAGCGACGTCCTCGAGCCGGCGCAGGCCCAGCAGCCCGTTACTGTCTCCCCCGCCCGCATCCGCCGGATGGAGAGCCGCAGCATCCACACCGCCAGCGGCATCGAGGTAAAGATCCCTACCGAGATCCTCTCTGAGGATTCTGCGGTGGAATTTCTCCACGCCGAGGACGGCAGTGTTTCGCTGCTCATCAAGAACGTCATCCTGTAAGGAAAGGATCTTATTATGGACCTTGCTGTCATCACCGCCCAGCAGGTGGCGGAACTGTTCATCCTCATAGGGCTGGGAGCTCTTGGTGCCAAGACCGGCCTGCTCCGCCCCGAGGGCAAGCAGACTCTCTCGAACCTGCTGGTCAACCTCGTCGTCCCGGCCATGATCATCAACTCCTACCGCATGGAGTTCAGCGCAGAAATTCTGCACAACCTCATGGCCGCGTTCGCCCTGAGCACCCTGTCCATCCTGCTGGGACTCATCATCACCCTGCTGTTCACGGCCCGCAGCAGGGACAGCCGGACGCCCATCTTCCGGTTCGCCTGTGTTTTCTCCAATGCGGGCTATATGGGTCTGCCCCTCATTTCGGCGCTCTTCGGCTCCGAGGGCCTGCTTTATGCCAGCGCCTTCTTTACCATGTTCAATCTCCTGCTCTGGACGGTGGGCTACAGCATGGTCAGCGGAAGCTCCGACCCCAAAAAGGTCGCCCAGAGCCTGCTGCACTGCCCGGCCATCTACGCCATCGTCGTGGGTCTTGCCATCTACCTGCTCCAGATCCCGCTGCCCGACCTCATCGTCCAGCCCATGGAGCTTCTGGGCAACATGAACACTCCCCTCTCCATGCTCATCACCGGTATGCTCATCGCCTCGGGCGACCTGCACCGCACCCTCACCGACAAGCACATCTGGAAGCTCACCGTGGTCCGGATGCTTTTCATTCCAGTGCTGATCATTGCAGCTTTCGCCGCGCTGGGGCTCTTCCGCTATGGCATGGTCACGCAGGTCATCGTGCTGCTGGAATGCTGCCCCGCCGCGTCCATCACCTCGGTGTTCGCCGTCCAGTTCCACCACGATGAGCAGTTTGCCGCCGGCAGCGTCGTGCTGACCACCCTGCTCAGCATCGTGTTTCTGCCGCTGTGTGCGCTCATCATTACGATGTTCTGAGGAGTAAAAACCATGTCCGATATTACCATCCGCAACGCCACATTAGCCGACGCACCCCGCATTCTGGAAATCTACACCTACTACGTCGAGCACACGGTCATCACTTTCGAGTACGATGTGCCGTCGCTTGCCGAGTTTGAGGACCGGATGCGGGCCATCATGCAGAAGTACCCGTATCTCGTCATTGAGCGGGATGGCCGCATCGAGGGCTACGCCTATGCCCACGCTTTTGTGGGACGTGCCGCCTACGACTGGGCCGCAGAGCTGACCATCTACCTTGACCACGACGCCAGGCGCGGCGGTATGGGCCGCGTCCTCTATGAGGCGCTGGCCGACCGGCTCAAAGCCATGGGTGTCCTCAATCTCTACGCCTGCATCGGCTACCCGCAGGTGGAGGACGAATACCTCACCAGAAACAGCGCCCAGTTCCACGAACATCTGGGCTTCACGCTGGCCGGTACCTTCCACAACTGCGGCTATAAGTTCGGGCGCTGGTACGACATGATCTGGATGGAAAAAATCATCGGCGAGCACCGCCCCGACCAGCCGGACATCGTGCCGTATCAATATTGAGCCTATGCAAAAAAGCAGGTGCATCATGCGATGCATCTGCTTTTGCTTTACTGTTTATCCATCTGTTCTTTGTGGTATTGCAGCGTGTACAGCTGATAATATCGGCCATGTGCGGCGAGAAGCTGCTGGTGAGTTCCCTGCTCCAAGATCTTGCCGCGCGACAGCACGATGATGTTATCTGCGTGCTGGATGGTGGAGAGGCGGTGTGCCACAATGAGCATAGTGCCGACGCTGCGCATCTTTTCCAGCGAATCCTGAATCAGAAGCTCCGTCTCAGTGTCGATGTTGGCGGTGGCCTCGTCCAGGATCATGACGCTGGGCTTATGCAGGATGGTGCGGGCAAAGCTGAGCAGCTGGCGCTGGCCCGCTGAGAAGTTATTGCCGCGCTCCCGGACTTCTTCGTCGAGGCCGTGCTCGAGTTTGTTGATGAAGTGGTCGGCATTGACGTACCGACAGACCTTCATGATCTCTTCGTCCGGAATGTTCTCCTCCCGCAGGACGATGTTGCTGCGGATAGTACCCGAGAAGAGGAAAACGTCCTGCAGCATCTGGCCGAAGTGACGGCGGAGGGAGGAGATCTTGATTTTGCGGATGTCGATGCCGTCGATCAAAATCTCGCCCTTCTGGAACTCGTAGTTGCGGCAGATGAGGGAGAGGATGGTGCTCTTGCCCGAGCCGGTAGATCCGACGAAGGCCACGGTCTGGCGGGGCTCCACATGGAAGGAAACGCCCTGCAGCACCCACTCGCCAGGGATATAGCTGAACCAGACGTCCCGGAACTCGATGTCGCCCTTCACTTCGTCCAGCTCAACGGCATCGGGGGCGTCCACCATCTGGGGCTGGATGTCCATGATGGAGAAGACCTTCTCCGACGACGCCAGCGCCGACTGCAGCCAGTTGAACTGCTCGGCGAGGTTCTGGATGGGGGTGAAGAACTTGGAGATATACATATAAAAGGTGACGATGGTGCCGCTGGAAATGGTCTGCCCGAGGAAGGTGACATGGTTCAGATGGCCCATGCCGCCAAGATAGAACAGGCAGAGGATCGAGCTGATATACAGCATATACACCAGCGGACGGAAGACGCCGAAGACGAAGATCTGCTCCTGCGTGGCCTTGGCGAGGGTCTGGCTCTTCTGGCGGAACTCCTCCATCTTCTCGTCCTCGCGGCCAAAGATCTGGGTGACTTTGATGCCGGAGAGATTCTCGGAGAGGTAGGTGTTGATGTCGGTGGTCGCGTCCTTGACCTTGCGGTAAGCGCGGCGAGAGAACTTGCGGAAGATGACCGTGAACAGGAGGATGAAGGGTACGAAGCAAAGCACCATCAGGGTCAGCTCGTAGTTCAGGAAGAGCATCGCCACCAGAATGCCCAAAATGACGAAGGCGTTCTTGGTGAGGTTGACGAAGAGGTTCGTGAACATCATCGAGATGGCATTGGTGTCGTTGGTCACGCGGGTGACGAGCTTGCCCACCGGGATGTCGTTCAGCTGGCCGTGGGAGAGGCTTTCAATGTGGGTGAAAAGGTCTTCACGCAAATCGGAGATGATGCGCTGGCCCACACGCTGCAGAATGACGGCCTGCAAATAGGTGCTGGCCATCGAGAAGACCAGCACACCCGCGTACACGGCCACACTGACATAGAGGCTTTTCAGTTCGAAATCGCCCACCACAAGCTCTTCGATGTAGCCCACGATGAGGGGCGACGCGATGTCGTAGGAGATGGAGAAGAGGACGAGAAAGCCCACGACGACGAACTGCCTGAGGTAGGGTTTGGCGTAGCCGAAGAGGCGGCGCAGGATCTCGCCGTCGGCCATGCTGCGCTCGAAGCCCATAGCCGTTTTCTTGTCTTTGACGCAGGCGTAGGCGATGAGCAGCAGCACCGACACGGTGCCGATGACGCCGCCCACAAGAAGAAGCGGATTCAGACTCATCATGCGTTGCCACCTCCCACTTCGTCTTCAAGCTTCTGCAAATCGACCATCTTGTGGTACTCCGGGCAGGATGCATAGAGCCGGTCGTGAGGGCCGACGGCCTCCACTCTGCCGTCCTCGAGGAAGATGATCTTATCCAGTCCCTCCACCGTCGAGATGCGGTGCGCGATGAGCAGAGTCGTCTTACCGGCACGGCTCTGCCTGAGGTTATCGAGGATGATTTTTTCCGTCTTGGTATCCACCGCCGAAACCGAGTCGTCGAGGATCAGGATGGGCGCATCTTTCAGCAGGGCGCGGGCGATGGAGATGCGCTGCTTCTGACCGCCCGAGACGGTGACGCCGCGCTCGCCCAGGACAGTCTCGTAGCCATCCTTGAAGTCCACAATGTTATCCCGGACGTCAGCAAGGCTGGCTGCCCGTTCAATGTCCTCGGGGGTAGCATCGTCCACGCCAAAGGCGATGTTATGGGCGATGGTATCCGAGAAGAGGAAGTTCTCCTGCGGGACATAGGCACACGCCTGCCGCACCGAGTGGATGGAGACGCCGTTGACGTCCTTCCCGTCCACGAAAAGGGTGCCGTCGGGGACGTTATAAGTGCGCAGGAGCAAATCGACCAGCGCCGTCTTGCCTGCGCCGGTCTTGCCAACAATGCCCACGCTCTCGCCGGGCTGGATCGTGAAGGAGATGTTTTTCAGCACATCGAACTCGCCGTCCGGGTAGCGGAAGGTCAAATCGCGGAACTCAATGCCGCCCTTGGGGTTTTCCAGGTCCGGCACACCGGCGCGGTCGGCCACATCAATGGGTGCATCCAGCAGCTCGGTGATGCGGTTGAGGGAGGCTTTGCCGCGGGAGGTCTTTTCGATGAGCATTGAGATCGCCATGATGGGCCAGACGATCGCCTCGAAATAGCCGATGTACTCCACCAGCTGGCCCGCATTGAAATCGCCCTTGTAGACAAGATAGCCGCCGTAGCCGAGGATAACGCAGATGACCGACTCCACGAAGAACGTCACCATTACTTCGAGCAATACTGAAATGCGGGTATACTCCACGTTGACCTCTTCGTTGTCTTTGTTGAGTTTGCGGAAAGCGATGAGCTCTTTGAGCTCCTTGACAAACGCCTTGACGACCGCGATTCCGGAGAAGTTCTCCTGCGCAAAGTCGGACAGGTCAGAGAACGCCTGCTGGCGCTTCTCCCACGTTTTGGTCATGGTCTTGCCCATCACGGTGCCGATGGCAAACATGAACGCTGCCGGGATGAGGGCCAGCATGGTCATGCGTCTGTCCATGCACCACATCCGGTAGAGGGCCAGCAGACCCAGCACCAATGCGTCAAAGAACATCAGGATGCCGTCGCCGAAGCACTCCTGGATGGTGTCGAGGTCGTTGGTGTAGAGGCTCATGAGGTTGCCGACCTTGTTCACCTGATAGTACTGCTGGGACAGACGGCGGCTGTGGTCGAACATCTTCTCCCGCAGATCCGCCTGCACCCGGATGCTGGTGCCGAAGAAGCAGATGCGCCACAAAAAGCGCCCCACCACCATGAACAACACGATCCATATCATGGGCAGGCAGATGTGCTGGAACAGCACCTCTTTCGTGAAAGGCATCGTCTCGCCCCTCACCACCACCTGTCCAAGATTGACGCCGTTGATGACCAGACGATAGAGCTGCGGCACAAGCAGCTGGATATAGTCCACCATCAGCAGCGCAAGGATGCCCAGCAGCAGCGCGGGCGCGTGGCGCAGGTAATAGCGGTTGATGTACTTGCCGAATATCACTGGTTTTCCCTCCTTTTCCTATAGCACAGAGGCGAGCCAACGCCCGCGGGCCGAACTCCCGCAGGCGGTCAGCCCGCCTCTGTTTGTTGCACGATAGTCTCAGTATACGGCCCGGAGCATCGAGTTGTCAACATTTGATGCATTTTCTGTTGAAAAAAGCCATCGCCGTGCATTTCTGCACAAACGATGGCTTCATGTTGGAGCGGCCGACGAGGCTCGAACTCGCTACCTCCACCTTGGCAAGGTGGCGCTC
>ERZ839947.1857-NODE-1857-length-17581-cov-2.910305_pt1 | contig 17581 bp, 17 predicted proteins | sample MGYA00519908_ERZ839947 | MGnify/ENA primary metagenome ERZ839947 (study PRJEB31850, sample SAMEA3708857) | human gut metagenome | biome: human gut; feature: human-associated habitat; material: faeces | place: China | collected 2014 ... | reverse complement strand
GTCGTTTTCTTCCACTGGCGAAAACACGACGCCCAGATCGATCCGGCGGGCCCGCAGCGAGGCAATCGTTTCAGGCGTCGATGCCGTGATGGTACTGATGCGGACCTTGGGATAATCCTTATGGAACTGCTCCAGATACGGGAGCAGGAAGGCATGCATGATCATATCGGAGGAACCGATATGGATGCTTCCCCAGTCCAGATGCAGCATGGCCTGAATCTTCTTTTCCCCGATGGCGATCTGCTCGCAGGCCTGCGCGACGTGCTGGTAGAGCACTTCCCCTTCAGGCGTGAGCCGCATCCCTTTGTGCATCCGATAAAACAGCGCGCAGCCGAGTACCTTTTCAAGCTGACGTATGCACTTGCTCACCGCCGGTTGCGAAAGGAACAACGCCTTGGCCGCAAGGGTAATGCTTCCGAGCCGCGCCACGTGATAAAAGACCTTGTAGTATTCAAACGAGACGTTCATGCCCACCATCCTGTTCAGCCGATTCCCCCCTGCATTGACATGCAACAGCCCGGCAAGGCAACCCTTTTCAACAGATTGAAGGGAAAACGCGTCTTTCCGCCGCTGCCACCCTCCTCTAGCGTGCGGATCAAAGCGGCTTCCCCAAGCTCTGGGTTCCGTGGCCCTCAGAAAAGAACCCTCAATAGCCGAAACAAACAGGTTTCTCCTCCCCTCCCATAGCAAGGAATGCGGCTCCTCCCCACTCGAGCCATCCGTAACGCCCGCACAGGGAAAAATCCTTTTCCCGGCTTACGGGAAAAAGGCCGGGCCCCATACGGACAGACGAAAAAATTTCACTGAATCGCAAAAAAAAGCTTGCCAGCCGCCTCTGTTTTGCATATACCTCTTTTCGCGCCGAGGTGGTGGAATTGGTAGACACGCTATCTTGAGGTGGTAGTGGGAATTCCTGTGCGGGTTCGAGTCCCGCCCTCGGCACCACTTTTTAAAGCCGTTGCAGTAACATACTGCGACGGCTTTTCTTTTTTGTTTCGAGCCGTTGCCAAAAGGGGCGAAAAAGCCCCATTTGGGCTGAAGTGTGCCAAACTGTGCCAAAGTGCTGGGTCATTCACGCCGAAAATCGGCAGGAGACCCCATGCCTTGTAAGACGCTCAAAAACGACTCTCCCCGCCCACGAATCCGCATACCCCGCAAGACAACCTATCCCTCTTACCTGTACAGGCGTGGACAATTCTTCATTTTCAATACGTACTCCCAGAACGATACCACAAACAAGGCAAAACGGAACTCCGCCTGAGCCTCCAAACGCCATACCTCAGGGTGGCCAAGGAACTAGCCCAGCGACTGCGCCAAGCACTCAACCAGATGATAGGGATGCTCATGGATTACGAAAGAATGGACTACTCCGGGCTATTCTGGAACAGGATACGCGTGATTTTTCCGAACGCCCTTCCGTAACTATCCCCGGCATCGGAACAATCTCCTATGGTGAGTACTACAATCGCTGCTCGAATATTGATTATTTTAATCTTCGGTCAGAAAAAGGGCTATTGGCAGCTGCACAAAATGTCATCCCTATGCTGTTACAGTATGGGCTTATACGACAGGAAGATATTAAGACTAAGGACGATATTCTTTTAATTACAAAAGAATACCTTCGGATGGAAATAACGCGAAACCGTATCCTCAAATGTCGGGAAGATGGCGATTTCATGACAGAACGAGGTGCCTTTGCAGAAAATTACATCCCCTTCCCTCCTTCCCAAAATGATTTTTCGGTCCCGGCATCACAACCTCAATCCATTGAACCCCGTTACCCAGTGAAAGGAGAATGGATCAACACAGAAAGCCATACGTTCCGGGTAATTCCACAAAATAGGAGAGTGACATTGGATCGAAAACGTCTGGCTGAAGAGCTTAACACTCTGCTTGGGGAACAGAATGCCCAGACGCTTATGGCGAAGTGCGAAAAGCAGGGGGAACCCTTTGAGAGGCTGTATGCTGTTGAGGTATAAAACGGCTGAAACTCTTGACTGTATACTTGGATAAACTGTACATTACTAAAAAATATCAGGGGGTTGTTATGCCACTTTCACTAGAGGAAATGACTGCCGTCGCCATACGAAATCAGCATCTCATTTTGGCTGAGGAACTCAAAAAGGGGGTTCCATTAAATTATCGGGATGGGCTTGGCAGGAATATTTTGGAGTATCCTGATGGACATATTGAAATAACACAGGATGTTATTCCACCTTATATTCAGAATCAGATGAAGCCATGCAACCACGATTGATTTGCATCTGTGGCCCAAATGGTGCGGGGAAGAGCACCTATACTCGTACCATAGCAACAATGGAAAATCTGTTGGTCATTGATCCGGATAAACTTGCGGCTGATGGGTTGTCCCCGATTGCCGCTGGAAAAGCTGCTGCAAAAATGGCCCGCCTTTTTCTGGAAAATGGCGTATCTTTTGCTCGTGAATCTACTTTGACTTCACATTTTGATTTCACTTTGATGAGTGAGGCCAAGAAAAAGGGATATTCCATCGAATTGGTTTACATAGGGCTTGAATCTTCAGACCTGGCGTGGGCACGAGTCGCTTCGCGGGCTGCTCGTGGCGGACATTCTGTTCCTTATGAAGATGTTATCCGTAGGTTTGTACGAAGCTTGGAAAATTTGCCCAAAGCCATTGCATTGGCAGATAAAGCCACGATTTTGGATAATTCAACGCAAGGTTACAGGCTCATTCAAGTAGCCAAGTAACCTTCCATACATAGGAAAACATAATCCCGGTTTCTCTTCGGAGAGGCCGGGATTTTCTGTTTTTGAACCCCAAAAGGAGAATATCATGGAATCACAGACCATTCAGGAACTGGAAGCCCTCACGCCAACGGAAATGGATGCCGGACTTGTCTTCAGCGGAGTGCCGACTGGCAATACCATATGGGGCTACCAGAATCCTTGCCTGTATACACCTGCCGTCGACCCGCATTACAGCTTTCACGAATCGGCACGGGATGCCGCCGTCTGGTTCATGAACAAACTTGATCCGCTGTATCTCTACGGTCCCACGGGTTCGGGAAAGACGAGCCTCATCAAACAGCTTGCCGCACGTTTGAACTATCCGGTTTTTGAGGTGACGGGGCACGGACGTCTGGAGTTCGCGGACTTGTGTGGTCATATTTCCCTGCATGAAGGAAGTATGCGGTATGAGTATGGTCCTCTGTCTCTGGCAATGCGATATGGCGGTCTTTTTCTCATCAATGAAGTGGATTTACTCTCACCAGAGGTTGCTGTGGGGCTCAACGGAGTTCTGGAAGGTGCGCCGTTGTGCTTGCCGGAAAGGGAACCGGCAGAATGAATCTCGCGTGGCTTGATCGTTTCATGCTGTGCGAGGTCAACTACCCGGATGCCGTAGTGGAAAAGGATTTGCTGGTGAAGCTCCATCCGGCTCTGCCTGAACATATCGTCGTCAAGATGGTGGATTTCGCCAATGAAATCAGGAAGCAATTTATAGGCGCTTCCGATTCCTACACGGATACCATCGAGGTGACGCTCTCCACAAGAACCTTGCTCCGCTGGGCTGATTTGACCCTACGCTTTCAGCCGTTGGCGCATCAGGGCATCCAACCGTTGTCCTACGCGCTGGATCGGGCCTTGGGTTTTCGTGCGTCCCGTCCCACTCGCGCCATGCTGCATGAACTCCTCCAGCGGATGTTCCCGATGGACTGCCATCTGGGGGAGTAAAGAAGGCTCCCGCAACCATGCTGGAGCAAGGGTTGACCTCAATTCTCAGGCATATGGAGACGAACCCAGGCTATCTTGACACGCTTCCTCAGCTTCCGCAGGTCATTCTAAAAAACGAGGCTTCTTCACGCTTCTGGCGTGGGGAAGCCTTTTCTCATGCGCTGGAGATTCTCTGTGGACGTTCTGAAGGGAGAGGCCGAAGTTTGACCATTCCTGCGGATGATTGCGTGGACGGGAACCCCGTGCAGGAGCTTCTGGAGCGCTCCCTCCAAAAACTCTCTGAAGGCTATCACATCGAACTCTTAACCCCTTTAACCCAATAACGGAGTTATCATGGATACCCCCATTCTTTCCGACATCAAGGTTCTCGACAATCTTCTTGCCCTGAATCTCAACGTCAGTCTCTGGTCCGCCCGCAAGAAGATGGTGCTGGAAGACTTCGGCGGTGCGGAACTTCCTCCTGAAGACCTTGCCTCGCTGGGTTCCAAGCGCATCGCCGATCCCAATAACCTCAAGATTTTCGCCACACTGAAAGCCCGTACCTTCAATTATCTGGATCGGCACGGCATCCGATTCATGTCCGGCTGGGCCATCCCTGAAGACAAGGCGGGCGACATCATCAGGGAACTCATAGGCATCCGTGATGAATTCCTGAAGGAAAAGGATGCGTTCCTCGCCGATTACGACCAGTCCATTGAAAACTGGATCAACAAGCATACGAAGTGGGCCGGCATTATCAGGGAATCCACGGTGGGTTCCGAGTATGTCCGTTCCCGCATGGGATTCTCCTGGCAGTTGTACCGGGTTGCGCCGCTCATGGATCATGCCGTCCCGGAAGCCGTTGTGGAGTCCGGTCTCAACGAGGAAGTGGAAAATCTCGCCAAAACGCTTTTCGGAGAGATTGCCCGTTCTGCGGACGAGACATGGAATCGCGTCTACGCGGGCAAAACGGAAGTGACCCACAAGGCGCTGTCCCCCCTGCGGACGCTCCAGCAGAAGTTGTCCGGCCTGACCTTCATCAATCCCCATGTGAGTCCCGTGGTGGACATCATCCAGACGGCTTTCAATCGGATTCCCAAGAAGGGCAACATCACCGATGCGGATTTGGTCATGCTGCAAGGTCTGGTCTGTTTGCTTCGTGATCCCGATGCGCTCATTGCCCATGCCGAGCGGCTTATCGAAGGTTATGGACCCGCCAGCGTGCTCGATGCGGTAACGGCTCCGGTCATACTGGATATTCCTGTGCGTGAGGACTTGCCGGAGGTCTTCCCCGTCCCCCATGCCAATCTCCCCAATGTGGGACTGTGGTAACATCATGCTGAAACCAAAGGACATCATGGACTGTCTGCCGCTGCTGGCGAGCGTGTTGGGAAACCAGTATGGCGTAACGGTGGAAATCGGTGGAAGTGAAGCCTACACGGACGGCAAAACGATTCATCTGCCTGCGCTTCCCTTGGATTCTGAACCAGAATTGATAACAATGATAAAAGGATACTGCGATCACGAATCCGCCCATATCCGGGAAACGGATTTTGAGACTCTGAGAAAGGCAAATTTAACGCCTTTTCAGCATAATTTGTTCAACATACTGGAAGATTGGCGTGTCGAAGAACGCCTTTCGGCACGGTATCCGGGGTGCCGGGAAAACTTCAGGCATCTGATTCAGAAACTCTTTGGAACACAAAAGGCCGGGGATACGAACCCGGCCTTTTCTATTTTGAACACCATCTTGCTCACGGTACGTTCGTGGTCTGTGGATGCGATTATCCCCCGCAGGAAATCCGTGGCGAAGACGATGGAACGCCACTATCCGGGACTCCGAAAGGTATTGGACGGGATTCTCGATAGGATGAGGGATTCCTGCAAGGATACCGGAGACTGCATCCGATATGCACTGGAGTTGGAACAGGCCATCCTCACCTGGGGTCTTGAACAAAAATCCATCATGGAATCGGAGAAAAAGGATTTGGGAGCGGCCCAGAATGAATCTGTGGCTTCCTCAAATGCTTCGTTGGATTCTCTGGAAAAAGCGGTGGGGGCGTTGTCTTCCGATGAACTTCCGAGGGGATTTGGCGAGTCTCTGGCGGAACGGATCGAACTGGACAGCCCCAAGGACAGGCAAAAGCAGCTGAGGGTGACCGTCACGGGTCAGAAGCGGCTTGCGGAGCTTCCTCCCGGACAACTCAGCCGGATCGAACGTCAGACTGCCGGACTCGGTTTCAGGCTTCAGGGATTCATGCAGGCGCAGAAATGGCTGCCCGTCATGCCGGGAGCACGAGGCCGTTTTTTCTCTTCTCTGTGCCACAGATTGGCTGTCGGGAATTCCAGAGTCTTCGTGAAGAACGGTTTCAGGGAATCGCCGAATACGGCGGTTCATATCCTCTTGGACAGCAGCGGTTCCATGACGGACTCCGGCCTCATGTTGGCGAACGCCGTCTGTTATGCCGTGGGAAAGGCTCTTCAGGGCATATCGGGCGTAAATCTGGGCATTACGGCGTTTCCCGGCGCAAACAGAGCGAAACGCGGGACAACGGTTGCCCCTGTTCTTCGGCACGGTGAAAAGCTCACCGCCAGATTCCCCGAAATCGCCTATGGGATGACTCCGATGGCGGAATCCCTCTGGTGGGTCATGCAGCAGATGTGTCTCCTCCATGAGAGCAGGAAAATCATCCTGATCATCACGGACGGAGAACCCGACTCCATCCCCGCCGCACAGGAGGTGCTCAGACAGGCTCAGAAAAAGGGCTTCGAATGCTACGGCCTCGGCATCATGTGTCCGAGCATCTCGACTTTGCTGCCTCATGCCAGCCGCGTCGTTGAAACGCTTCCACAGCTTGCTCCGGCACTGTTCGAACTGCTCGAAGGGGCCTTGAGGAGGAACGCATGACGGATACCTGCCGACTGTGCCGATTAGGGCTTTTGATGAGAGTGCCGTTGTGCCTTGGAAGACATATCGAGTGGGACTACGGAACTGCCCGCCAGTGCCGTTTGTCTCGCTTCATAACCAGATAGGAAGGAAAAGATATGAGTCTCGGAAAATGGATACCTGTAGTGATTGCCATTCTGACCGTCATAGCGGATGAGATGGACGAGTAAAGCTTGCTGAAGGGTATCTGGGAAAACCGGATACCCTTGCCCCTACTAAAGAAAATCTTTTTTATGGATGTTGCCTTCTCAATACTAAATCATAATTTAATAAATTTAGATTTAATAAGTTATGATTTTAAAGATAAGGACTCCAATATGTTTATCGGAAGAAATAAAGAGTTTCAATTATTTGATGTTCTTTACAAACGACAGGACAGTTGCCTTGCCATCGTCTACGGTAGAAGGCGCGTTGGAAAAACGGAATTCATCAGACGATTTTGCGAATCAAAACCATACCTGTACTATGCCTGCGCCGAATGCACGGACGACGTGCAGTTACGGAAATTCAGCGCCTTTGTTCTGAACCAAGGCAAAAAGAAGGGATACCCGAATCTAATCAGGTATCCTTTCCTTCCTGCTATTCATTTCACATCAGAGACTTTATTCGTAAAATAATATACTTTATATTAATCAGATATATTCTTTGTAGCCTTTTTAATCTTTGAAAGATAAATATACGATGTCAGAATAGTCAAAACTATAAAGAACAAGGCGAATGGTCTCGTAAAGAATATCGTCCAATCATTGCCTGAAATAAGCATCGTCTGCCGAATTTTTTCTTCCAAAAGCTGCCCAAGGAAGAAAGCCACAATGAGCGTAGGCAGGTTTAAAGACATTTTATTCAGTAGATATCCCAAAATACCAAACCAGAACATTACCCACACATCAAACATATTGCCGTTGAAAACATATGCTCCCAGGATACTGAAAACAAGGATACAAGCATATAAGGTTGAACGAGGTATGTTCGTCAGGCGGCGCACATAGCGAATGAAAACGCTACCTATCAGCAAGGTAAAAAAGTTGGAAATCAGCAGCACCGCAAAAAGAGCATAGAGCAACGATGCATGATCTTCCATAAAACGGGGTCCCGGTACCAACCCCTTGATCATGAATCCTCCCATGATCAGAGCCGCCGCAAGGTTGCCGGGGATTCCCAAGGTTACCAGTGGAACCAGATTAGGACCGTTAACGGCGTTATTGCCAGCCTCGGAAGCGGCTATCCCCTCCAAGGCCCCCTTGCCGAACAGCTCAGGCGTCTTGGACTTCTTACGCGCCCACAGATAACTCAAATAGGCTCCGACAGTCGTCCCAATGCCCGGAACAATGCCTACAATACTACCAATGAACGTGGAACGTCCGATAGTAGGCAGACAGGTCTTGAACTCTTTGGCTGTAACCCTGTTGTCGTCCGGGTTGGAGCTAATGATGATCTTTTCCTCCTGCTCCCCACTTTTCCTCTGGGCCAAACGCTGCCGGAAATAATTTTCCGCCTGCAACAGCACTTCCGAAAAGGCCAATAGCCCAATAACCATAGGCATAAGGCTGAATCCATCGGCCAGATCGACAATGCCGAAGGTCAACCGCATGGTGCCAAATTCCGGATCGGTGCCTACTGTGGCAAGAAAAAGCCCCAAGGCTGTCGAAAGCAGTCCCCGTAAAGGATCGGCAGTGGCCGCTACGGAAATAACGACCAAAGAGAAGAGCACGACCATACTGTATTCGGGCGGGCCGATATGTAAGGCAATAGCCGCTACGGGGGCGGCCAAGAAGATCAGCACCAAATCGGACAAAGCATCGGCCAATACAGAGGAATAAAGAGCTGTCTGCATGGCTTTTCCGCTCTTTCCTTGTCTTGCGAGCGGGTACCCGTCAAAAGTAGTGCACATAGCCTGCGGCGTACCGGGAATATTGAATAAAATAGCGGGCAGCGAACCGCCAAAATTTCCTCCCTTGGAAAGCCCCATGAGCATGGCAATTCCGGGAATCGGACCGAGATAATAGGTAAAGGGCAGGAGCAGAACAATGGCCATAGTATCCGTCAAGCCGGGGATAGCCCCCATAATGGCACCACAGAACACTCCAATAAAGGCCCAAAAGAAATTTTCCCAAGCAAAAACGAGATCCAGAGCCCCAATAATATCTTCAAGCATAGTGTTCTCCGATACGTTTGCGTACTAAAAAAGAATACCGCTTGGCAGGGGGTAGTTGAGAAAAGAGACAACTATCCCATAAATAGCACCAAGCAAAAGAAGAGGCGTCAGTACAATACGTATCAAACCTCGCTCGAGGAAAAAAAGCATGTATATCATGCAAAATACAGCATTAGTTACAAAAAAGCCGACGTACTCCGTGCTCATGATACAGACGGCGTAACTCACTACAAGAAAAAGAATACGCGGAAAAACGGAATCGGATGAATTGGAAAACGCCTTGGCTAATGCTCCCAAAGAAATATTTTTTCCTGTGGTACGCAGAGCCATAAGCAGGGCTGGAATGGCAAGGAAGATGATTGTCAGGCGCGGGTACATGGCCTGCTCTTCGCCTGAGACTTGCTGTGGGATGATCACAAACCACAACAGTGCGCAAAGACAGAGGAACAGACATCCTATGAAGCGATCTATCAGCATAGGGCCCCCTTTATTCCCGGAGGAAAACCCTCCGGGAATGATTGGTACTATTGACTAGTTGCTGTCCTGCTCATTGTACTTCAGCATTTCTTGAACGGATTCAACGGAATGACGTGAAAAGGCATCATAATCCTTTCCGGAAAGGAACTGCGGGATGAATCCCGCCGCCTTCATCTTGTCCTGGAGTTCGGGATTTTTCAGGACGTTGGCAATGGCCTGTTCCCACTTGTCGCAGATGGCCTTTGGGGTCCCCTTGGGGAAGGCAAAGCCGTACATCAAAGAGGTTGCAAAGGGATATCCCATGTCACGCAGTTTGGGTACGCCGGCAATGTACGGGACTTCCGAAGTTCCCAAATTGGCCAGTACAAGCAAGTCTCCCTTGCGGGCCGCCTGATAACCGGCGGTCCCCACGCCAAGCTCACACGCGTCAATATGCCCGCCCATCAAGTCAGCCGTGGCTGGCCCGCCACTCTTATACATGACCAGCCTGAACTTGATGCCATCGTGAATAGCCGCGGCGTGAAGAACTTCAAGAGCTTCCTGACTGGCTCCGGAACCCACGGATACGGTGCCGGGATGTGCTTTGGCGTAATCCACAAGTTCCTTCCACGTCTTATATGGCTTATCCGGACGCGTGAGGAGCAGGCGATCCTGCGGCATATAAGCTCCTACAAAAATGATGTCATCCAAATTGTAGGCAGGAGCCTTGAGAAAATAGGTGGCCACCAGCGCATTGCCGATAGCTCCGCCAATGACGGTATATCCATCATTTTTAGCCTTCAGGCCAAAATTCAATCCGGGGATGCCGCTTCCTCCCCCCTTATTGACGATGACGAGGGGCTGCCCCAGTTCTTTGGACAGATAGTCTGCGACCATCCGAACCGAAATATCAGCCGCACCGCCCGGAGCAAAAGGAACTATACAGGTCACAGCCTTGTCGGGATACTGCGCCGACGCGGAACCTGTACCTGCCAACAACAACGCCACCAAGAGCAACCCAAAGAAACTCTTCATGATATACCCCTTTTCATGCCAGCCGAACGAGATCGGCTTTTGGAGTTAGCGAAGAAGATAGGGAATATTGACGTACAGAGCCTGTTGAGGACATTCCACTTCACAAGGCAGACAGAACCAGCAGTTCCTGTAGTGCCCAGTGGGACCGCCACAGGACAGGCAACGCGATGCTTCGTCCCGGGCCTCCTGCTCAGTCAAATATTGCGTCGTTTCAGTAAAATCTCCGGTACCCGTGCAGAAGTGGCCCAAGCCCGTTTGACGAGGGATAGCGACGGCATTGCCGGTATCAACGGTAAAGTCGTCTACATAAGGACCGGCGTACTGACGGCCATAGAACATGTCCTGACCAGCCAAGAGACGGATGATCGAGGTAGCTGCGCGACGTCCGGAAGCCATAGCGTATACGGCGGACGAAGGCCCATGCTCCATGTCGCCGGCGGCGAAGATAGCCTTGTCTCCGAGCTGCAATGTCACGGGATCAAGGGTGACATCTCCCACAAGCCGCGCCAGCTGGCTGTCCCGTTCCTGCCCCACGGCCATAATGACGCTGTCAGCCTCTATGCTGCGGATCTCGTCGGCCTTAAAGTCAGGGTAGTCCAGACACTGCGGCGGCAGCAATTCCAAATCATGACGGCAAGACAGCGCCAGTTTCCCGTTTTTGCCCTCCACTTTCACGGGTGCCCAGGTAAAAGCAAATTTGATGCCCTGCTTCCTGGCCTTGGCAATATCTTCAGCATCGGCTCGGAATGCATCAATGGTGCGGCGATAAACGATGGTAACGCTTTCCGCGCCTTGACGCATGGCCGCTTGCGCGCTGTCGAGAGCCACATATCCGCCGCCAACCACCACGACATGGCCGGACAACTTTTGACCGCCCCCTGCACGGACTTCCATAAGAAAGCGGAATGCCGACAGCACACCCGGTAATTCTTCACCTTCAATAGACGCCTTGCGTCCGCCTCCCGCTCCCAGAGCAAGTACTACGGCATCATAACGTTGCGACAAATCATCCAGTGCCTTCTTATCCACGATACGCTGGCCATAATGAAAGACAACGCCAGCCTGTTCCATGATGCCGACAGCCTCATCCAGCACGGCGTCGGGGAGTTTCCAAACGGGCAGGATATTCCGTAACAACCCTCCGGCCTTGCCCTCTGCTTCATACACGCTTACGGCATGCCCCGCCTTGCGCAGATCATGGGCCGCCAATAACCCTGCCGGACCCGCTCCGATAACGGCCACCGTTTTGCCGGACGCTTCGGCGCACTCCAGCGGAAGCATCTTTTCTCCGGCAAAGAGATAACGCTTGATGCCGTTAATATTGACGGCCTGCCCGTCGACCTTGCAGCGGTTGCAGGCATGTTCGCAGGGGTGGTCACAAATGCGGCAAATCAGCTGGGCAAATGGCAAATCCTGAGCGATTACGGCACGGGCTTCATCATCCTTCCCGCGAGCCACCAACTGCACATATCCCTGAATGTTCAGGCCCAAAGGACAGGCCGCGGAACAAGGGGCGCGATTGATCCGAATATTGTCGAGTATGCACGTCTCCGCACACTTTCCACAAAAAATGCATTTCGTCTTGTCCACGACGAGGTTGTCGGTCAACGCCTCAAGAAGATTGCCGGCGCTCATGCGGTTTCCTCCATTTTGATGACAGGTGCGTATGAAACACGAATATCTTCCAAAGAATCCCCCTGGGTAAGCACAATGTGCTTCAGCCACTGGGCATCATCCTTGACGGGGTAATCCGAGCGCATATGCCACAATCCCCACCGGCTTTCCTTCCGCTCCTTGGAGGCCACGGCACTCATGGCCGCACATTGGATGATGTTTTCCACTTCATATGCCTTAAACAGATCATGCTGATTCCTGATGCATACCTCCGTACGCAGTTCACTACGGAATCTGTCCATCCACCACAGTGCCCTGTCGAGCTTGTATTCATTCTTGGGAGGCCGTACATAGTCGTTGATCAGACGGCGGACCTTGTATTCGAACTCTTCAATGGGAATCTGCCCGCCGGTTTGGGCAAGCTTGGCGTCACGATCCCGAATGATCTCCATGACCTGTTCGTCGTCAATGACGGGGTTGACTACCGTACGGGCATATTCCGTGGCGTTTTCCGCCGTAATCTGTCCATAGGTGAAAGCTCCGCTCAAATGTCCCCGGGCCACCAGGGAAACGTCTCCCGCCGCATACAGCCCCGGCACGGAACTCTCCCCGCGCTCGTTGATCCGGATGCCCGTCAGACCGTGACCGCCGCACAGGTAACAGTCCGTCGGCCACAGCTCGATTTCTCCAGTACGGAAATCAACGCCGCGGCCCTTAAAGAAGCGCTCCTGCACGGGCCGTTCCGTGGAGAAAAGCAGTTCCTCCACTTCACGGATCTTTTCCTCGCTCAAATGGCGCATGTCGATCCGCATGGGACCACGCAACGCCATATGCTCCGAGTGCATGAGGTGAATCCCCGGGTGGTTTTCTTGAAATTCCTGCGCGAAGGCATTGAGCAAATGAGCCCCGCGAGTGAGCGTGATGTACAGCAGGGGGGCGTTGATATCCTTAATGATGTAGTAAACAAGGGTATACTCGAAGCCTGAAAGCTCCGCCCCGGCGCGGTAGGCCATTACATAGCCGTCGCCGGTATTCCCGGGGAAATCGTAAACGCCATAGAGGTAGCCGTTTTCCGGCAAACCGAACCGTGCCGTGCCGCCGGAGCACAAGATCACGCTCTTGGCTTTACAGACCACAATTTCCCCTGTGCGCACGTTGATCCCTACGGCACCGCAAACCCGGTCGCCATCCTTGAGCAGCCGCAGGGTCATGATCCTGTTGTACACTTCCGCGCCATACTCATGGGCCTTGGCCGCCAGAATGGTCTTGAGCTCGGGCTCCTTCATCGTGATACAGAATTTGCCCTTGTTGTGGATCTGCAACTTGTCGTATTCGCCCTTTTCATCGACGGGAAAACATACGCCCCAGTCGATGAGCTCCTGCATCACCGCCCAAGTGCGCTGGGCCATGACATAGTTGACGGGCTCGTCCATGATGCCCTGACAAGCCTCGCCATTGGTCTCGACATACAATTCCGGGGTTTCTTCCGTGCCTGGAATGGAAACGATATTCATAGCATCCATGCCGCGCGCGATGCAGCCGGAATATTTCATATCCCCCTTTTCAAACACGACAACTTTCTGTTTTGGATCCATCTGCTTCGCTCGGATGGCAGCCATGACGCCCGCGCTGCCGCCTCCGACGATCAACACATCTGCGCTTACGGTCAAATAAGGCTTCATTCCTCGTCTCCTCCTTTAGGGTATACTGCTATGGTTATATAGAGCAGTTGTTAGGGTAAAAAAGGGGAGCATCCCCTTTTTCCGAACCTATTCCCGGAAATTGTGAAGCCGGATCAGGCCAAAGGGCTCCGTCCGAATCAAGCTCTTGCGGAACTCAACGATGGTGTCGTCATAGCTTGTTGAAACCATAAAAGAACTGATGACAGGGGCAGACACGGGCAAATCCATGATCTCCGACTCCCGCTCTGCAATCATTTCGATCTCCAAGAGTTCTCGGCTATTCAGCACGGGGAGGCGGCAATACTTTTCAATCAAAAGATAAAGGGAGAAATCTTCTAACTCTCCACTCATGGCCCTCTTCAAAGGCTCCCCAAAGGGAAGGGGGATGTAGGAAGTACTCAAGGCGACAGGACAATGTTCTTCTCCCTGCTCTCCGCTGAACAAACGTTCTATACGCAAAAAGGAGGGGATATCTTCAGGGACGGCAAACCGTCTATCCATCTCAGCCTGGCGGGGAACTTCCTCCATGGAAAGAAGTTCGACGCTTAACGAGACATCCTGCTCGGAAAGATTCCGCCGCAACCGATAATATTTGACGGCATTCTTGTCGATAATACTCTTGGTGACATAAGTTCCTTTTCCCTGAATACGGACGAGGTACCCCTGATGCACCATATTTTCCAAAGCCTTACGCACCGTTCCCACACTGAATCCCGTGGTCTGGGCAAATTGGCGTTCAGAAGGAAGCTGCTTTCCGGCTTGCCATTCCCCATTGACGAGCTTATCCATAATCGTTTGCTGAAGACGATAATAGGCCGGTAACGCCTCGGCGTGTTTCTCAGAAAACTGGATATGTTTTGCTGTGTACATTCAACCATCCCTGTTTAGTGCTCTATAGCTCTACAGCTCTAATGCTGTCAAATCATTTTTCAGGAATAGCCATCTATACGTTGCGAACCTCCTCACTATACCTTCTGACTTCGACATGCTCGACAACTTACGCTTGATTTCCAGTGTGCCAAAGTGCTATCAAGGAACCGAACCCGCCCAGCACAACTAGGAATTTTTCCTTATTTATTAAAATATGTTACGCAATGGGCGGTGCCGAGAAAAATGGAGTCCCGCCCTCGCACCACTTTTTAAAGCCGTTGCAGTAACATACTGCAATGGCTTTTTTTTGTTTTAAGTCGTTGTCGGAGGAGTCCAAACCGTTTGGGCCGGAGTGTGCCAAACCGTGCCGATGTGCCGGGGCGTTCACGCTGAAAATCGGCAGAGCCCTATGCCTTGAAAAACACAGACAAACGACTCTCCCGCCCTCGGCTCCCCCATCCCGCGAGACGGCCTATCCTTCATCGTCAGGCGTGCTCCTTCCCTTTTCGATACATATGCCCGGAGCTGTATCGCAAGCAGGGCAAGGCGAAACTCCACCGGAGCCTCCAAACGCCCAGAGCGCCAGGCCAGCGGCCCCGGTTCGATGCCGCTAGCCCAAGCCGCCATTCCGGATGCCGTATAAGAATGCTCTTTATGGATACCTTAGCCCATCCAATAACGAATCAGCGCTATAGTCCCCATACCCACGGCAAGTGCACTGAAAAGGCTTCCTTTTTTATACCAACAAACCGTCAGTGTAGGAAAGGATGCGATAAAAAAGAGGTTATCGAATGACAGTTCAAGATTGCCGCCTACAAGCACCAAATCCGGCATAACCAGCGCGGCAAGCACGGAGACAGGCACAAAAGACAGCCAGCGCGCCAGCAATGGAGGAAGCTCTCGTCCCGCCAGCAACGTAACGGGAACAACGCGCGGAACAAGGGTCGCAAGGCACATGCCAAAGATACAGAGCAGAATATCCGTATTCATATTTTGCTCCTACAAAGGAAACAGCGATCGCGGTATGTGAGAAACAAAGCCCCGAGAGAGGAAGTTACTACACTGGCAACAATGACATTCCACCGGCCTATGCCGCACAAGGCAAGAATTACGGATAACAGTGCCGAAAGGATAGCCGCCGCCGTGTATACATGATCCTTGCATTGGGCAACCAGCAGGGCGAGAAACATGGCGGGAAGCGCATAATCAAGCCCAAAGAGTTTGGGATCAGGCAGGAAATCTCCCGCTACGGCCCCTATGAACGTGCCGAGAATCCATCCGCCGTGCGCCGTGAAGTTGACGGCATAAACTGCCGGCAACCTTGCCTCCTCCCCTTTGGCCATGGCCATGCTGTGCGTGGCGAAGACCTCATCCGTGAGCCCCCAGCCAATAATGAATTGCTGTATCCGGGTAAACGGAGCAAACCACGGGGCCACTGCGGCCGACATGAGGACATGGCGCAGGTTGACGACAAGCGTAGTGAACACGATGGAAAAGACAGAGGCCCCCATCCCCCACAGGCCCACCGAGATAAACTGCCCCGCGCCCGCGTATACGAGCAAAGAAAACAAAACGGCATACACGGCGGGTATGCCGTTTTGGACAGCGAGGACACCGTATGCGAAACCGAGTGGAATGTACCCCAGAAAAATAGGGAAACCATGCCGCATCCCTGACAAGATGGAACTGGCGGGAATACTTCCTGCCTTGACAATCATACATTCTGTGGTGTCGGACATAGCAGTAGCTTATGAATAGTGGTTACAGATCCAAAAGAATCAGTATGGCTGAATGCCTGAAAGGGGCTGCAAGCGTACTTTCAGCATAAAAAAAGCTGTATCTTCACCATGCTGTGAGATGGAACAAGCACATCCTATGACAGAGCGAAAGAAAAACTTTCCTGCCCAGAGGATGATGCAAGGGGGAACGCCGTTCGGGGAAGGAAGGGGGCTTTAGCCCCCCTCAAAATCAGGCGGAAACCTGTTCAGGCTGCCCTTGCGCCTGCTTATCGGCCAGCTTTTCCTCGTCGGAGAGCCGGGTCATGTTGATGTTGAATATGGAATAGACTAAGGATACGCACGGCGCGAGGAACATGAGGAAACAGTACGGGGCATAATCCGTGAACCCAATACCCAGCATCCCCATGGAGAACAGCGCGTTCGAGCTCCAAGGGACGAGGGGGGTCGCAAGCGTCCCGACATCCTCCGTAACGCGGGAGCAGTTTTCGGGCCGATAACCTTGCCTGCGGAACAGCGGAGTCATGATCGTCCCTGTCATGAGCAGGCTGAAGTAAGACGACGCCGTCAGCAGAACCGTGCTGAAACCGATAACAATCGTTGACAGGACGAGAGAAAACGCGCTCTTGGCATGGCGGGAAACGGGCTCAAGGATCGTATCTATCACCCCAAGGCAGCGTAACATCCCGCCAAGCCCGCAAGCGAAAATGACGAGCGCCGAAACTTCAAGCATACTTGTCACGCCGCCACGGTTCATCAGCTTCATGAGCAAAGGATTGTCAAACGTCTTTTCGTAGCCGCTCCACATGGCGTTGAACGATGCCGTCAAATCCACGCCGGCGTATCCGACAGCGACGACAACACCCAGCACCGAGCCGCTGATGATGGCCAAAATGGGGTTTGTCTGGCGCAGCAGGAGGTAAAACACGAGGATCATGGGGATGGCGGGGATGAAACCAAGCCGGAAGTTCGCCGTAATGTCGTCAAGGAGCTGATTGAGGATGCTGGCGTCGCCGGTGCCCGCATCGTGATGGAACCCCATGAAGAGATAAATGGTCAACGTAATGATGAATGCGGGAGTCAGCGTATTGACCATATGCCGGACATGCGTGAGCAAGGGGACTTCGTTAACGGCCGCGGCCATGTTGGTCGTATCCGAAAGCGGGGACATCTTGTCGCCAAGGAAGGCGCCGCTGATGACCGTTGCGGCGGTAATACCGGGGTCGAAGCCAAGCCCCGCGCCTATCCCCATCAGGGCGAGGCCGACGGTCCCGATCGTGCCGTACGAAGTCCCCGTAAACACGGAGGTCATGGAACACAGAATGAAGCTGGTCGCCAGAAAGAATTCCGGGGTGATGATCTTCAGGCCGATATAGATCATCACGGCGACGGTGCC
>ERZ839947.1832-NODE-1832-length-17808-cov-7.696051_pt1 | contig 17808 bp, 19 predicted proteins | sample MGYA00519908_ERZ839947 | MGnify/ENA primary metagenome ERZ839947 (study PRJEB31850, sample SAMEA3708857) | human gut metagenome | biome: human gut; feature: human-associated habitat; material: faeces | place: China | collected 2014 ... | reverse complement strand
CCTGTTGTTCCTGCATTGAACGACTGTTGGGTGCAAATACCGCATAATTCTCATTGAATCCCTTAACCGAGAAAGTGTAATAACATACTACCCCCAACGAATTGAGCACCTGACGGAGCCGGGTTGTATGCCCTCGACGTGAAGCAGCCACCGTATATACCAACTGATTCGTAATAATCCATCCCGCAGAAAGAATCTTCCGAATCGCTTCTTTAGCTTCAGGAGTAACCTCCAGCGGTGTCTGGAAATGAGTCTGAATAATAAACTGTTTCACACCGATAGCCGATGCTTTCTCCTTGAATTCCCGCAGAACATCAACCAGTCCGTCATTGATACGCATCGGCAAATAAGCCAACAGACGTGACCCCAACCGTACCCGTTGCAATTCCGCATATTTCTCTCCATCCTTGCGTTCAAGATTCGCCCTTTGTTTGCGTGCCGCCATCCGATACACCGCATCCAGAATATTCTGAAGCGTTTTATTCTGACTCATCAGCGCATCGCCTCCTGTAATAAGAATATCCCGCAATTGCGTATCCTCTTCAAAATAAGCCATTAACCGACGCAACTTACGATCCCATGATTCTTTCGGGCGTAATGACTCAAATTCGAAATTCAACCGCTCGCTCTGAAAATCATACATACGCTGACAGGAAGCACAAAGTCCTCCGCAAGCCCGTCCCATAGTGTCAGGAATGAGGATAGCGACCTCCGGATACCGACGATGAATGTTATGCCCGTCTGGCAAAAGCCATCCCGCAGCATTAGGCTTCCCGGCTTCTACAATATCCTCTTTCTCCCACGCGCGAATATTTCCATACGTCTCCACCAAACGTGGAGAATACAGAATATAACTCCGAATAGCCTCGTCATTATACCCATATCCCGTTACATTAAGCAACGATAAATAATAAGGAGTTGCAAAGAACGGCATCCCCTTCTTCCGGGCACGATAAAGCAAATACATAGTCTCTGAAGATAGTGAATTTCCCAGGAATCGATTCAACTCGCCCGGACTTTTCACAGCCATTGCCAAATGAAAGCGGAAATCGTTCCACCACTCATTGACCAACCTGTATTTTTCTTCATAACTCATTCCCTCCTCAAAGTGAAAACGCACCGAAGGCTTCGACTTCCTGTTTTCAATCTTCTGAATCAGCAAGTGCAACATCCGCTCCTTATTCTCATCCCGCACTTCACGTACCTCTTCATCCAATCCCGTTTCCCACCGGTCATTCCTGCTTTTGATACGTTGTGGCGATGGTAAGGGCACAACCTCTCCCTTCAACCGTTTAAACATCTGGAAAATTTCAATAAACAAATCCGTCGGCATCTCCATATTTTCCAACGTTCCCGTCAGAAACTCATAAAGCAACCGAATCGTCTGTACTGACATATCCTGTCCAGTAGACAGTTCATGGACATTCTGCCCATCATAATCGAGTAAGAGTCGAATTTGCTCCCTCGCCTCCTCCGCAGCCTCATTTTCTATCCCGCAAATTTCCAAAAACCGCAGCATCCCAGCCTTGAACTCTTCCACAGAAGAGCTCTTATCAGCTATCTCCACCACTTCCGGAATTTCTTGATTATAGATTTGTTTCAACTGTGAAAAAGTAAGCGCAAGCATTTTCTTTTGTTTCATAAGCAATCTCTCTATTTTTTAATTATTATAATATACTACCACGTCGCATGGTCCCCCTGGCCTCGTCTGCATGGCGTCAAGTAGCCGGGCAGGCACAGCCTTGATTTTTTCTTTTTGGTACTTTTCTTTTGTATCAAGACAAAAGAAAAAAGTACATAAAGATAACAAAAAAAGCGGAGGTACAAAACCCCCGCTTTTTCTATCCTATTAATCTTTACGATTTTCTAACATTTAAAGCGACTTATTTTTTCGTTTCCGTGTCGTCATTCTTCCGTTTCGGCTCCTTCTTGGCAAGAAGAACAATATTATACACATAATCCGTCATCCACTGTTCAGAGTATCCCAAACGCTCTTTGTACTGGCGAACAGTCGCAGCCGTTTTATGCACATCATCAGCCTTCCACACTGTCTTGGTACAAACATCGTGTACCGTTTTCTGTGTCATACCATACAAAGCCTTCTTAAAGATCGACGGCATACGAAACTTCCACTGCATCAGATTTCCCATCAGCATCATCAGATCATTAGAAAATCCCTGATACATGAACAAATAAGATTGAATATCATTTTGAGTGCGGCAGTTACGTTTCACGGAAGAGTCGATTTCCTTAAAGAAGTTCTCGTTCAACCCATAATCCTGCATCAGCATTTTGCGTGCAGCAGACTTTTCGGCCAATCCCAGTTTACCGTTTTGAGTAGGAACTTTAAACAAACGTTTGAAGTTAGCTACATCCGGCAAGAAGCGGATATTAGTGATACCGAGGTTTGTGGCGATAACTGACTGGAAATACACCCGTGTCAGTGATATGAAATCTTCTACATTGCCGACTTTCGTTTCATCGGATTTTTTCTTGAATAAACCAAATAAGCCCATTGTTATCTCTACAATTTTATTATTTACAATTTACTATTTTGAGCGTGTGGAAGGTATATAACATAACTACCATCTGTCAATTTGCGTGCAAAGGTACAAAAACAGTTGGTTTTCACCAACATTCCAAGTCCTTTTCGATGTCCGGCATTGTCTCTTTCCTAAAAACAGGGCTTTGGATGCCAGCTTTCTTTTGCGCGCGGTAATCATTTAGCAGGCGGATAGCATATTTTCCGAGGAAAAGGATAGCGATCAGATTACAGATAGCCATTAACGCCATCGTGACATCTGCCAGGCTCCATACCATATCCAATGTGGCAAGTGAACCGAAGAGTACCATACCACCCACCAATATCCTGTAACCATGAAGTACCCATTTCCGGTGAGTGATAAAACGGATATTAGCCTCACCATAATAATAATTCCCTAGAATACTGCTGAAAGCAAAAAAGAAAAGAGCTACGGCAACGAAGATACTGCCCGAAGAACCTATTTCGTTTGTCAACGCCTGTTGAGTCAGCTGCACTCCATTAGCCGAACCATCCAGAGGAACCCCACTAAAGAGGATGATAAAAGCCGTACAGGTACATATCAGTAATGTATCTGTAAATACCGCCAAAGTCTGTATCAACCCTTGTTTTACGGGATGGCTGACATGAGCCGTGGCAGCCGCATTCGGGGCCGAACCCATACCGGCCTCATTGCTGAAAAGTCCTCTCTTGATGCCCTGCATTAATGCCATACCAACTCCTCCTGCCAATGCCTGCTCCCAACCGAAAGCATGGCTGACAATCAGTGCGATAACACCCGGTAAATGAGTGATATTGAGTGCAACAATAACCAGTGCCAGCCCTACATATCCCAAAGCCATAACAGGCACGATAATACTGCTGACGCGGGCAATGCGTTGAATACCTCCAAAGATGATAAGCAATGTCAGCAAAGTCAGCACACCTCCCAATATAATATGATTGAACCCAAAAGCATGCTCTGCCGCAGCACAGATCGTATTACTCTGTACAGAATTGAAAGCAAACCCGAAAGTAATGCTTATTAATACGGCAAAAAGCATTCCCATCCACGGTTGTTTCAACCCTTTCTTCATATAATAAGCAGGTCCTCCGATGAACGAATCCTTTCCGCGTATTTTGTATAATTGTCCCAAAGTAGACTCTATGAAAGCACTCGAAGCCCCTAACAGTGCGATGACCCACATCCAGAAAATAGCCCCGGGACCTCCGATGGCAATGGCAGTAGCCACTCCCGCAAGATTCCCCGTACCCACACGGCTGGCGATAGAAATAGCGAATGCCTGAAAAGAAGATACATGTTTCTCTCCCTGTTTTCCTTTGCCGGCGGATTCGCTTAACAGCACGATCATTTCCCGGATCATGCGAAATTGTACAAAGCGTGTCCGTATGCTGAACCAGACAGCACATCCTAATAACATAATAATTAGAATATACGTCCAAAGTATGTCATTAATCTCGTTGATAAAAGTCATAGTTAAGTATTAAGTATAAAGCATTGTTTGTGGTTATTCGTCTTTTATTCGGAAGTAAAATTTATGATTTTCGAATACAGGTTCCACAATATCATAACGAACAAATTTGGCGAGCAGATGTTCAGCGGCACGTCGTGAAAGTCCGGTTTGTCGACAGTAACGGTTGAGTGAGAGTAAAGTTCCGTGCTCCAGTTGATCGAGCAGGAGCTGTTCACGTTCGGTGTAGCGGATGAGTTCGCCACGGGGACTATCGCTCTGTTGCCATACACGGAGATGTATGGGAGTTGCCAGAATATTTTCGTCCTTGATGCGGAGATAGGCTAGGGGCTTTCCGGTTTCGTCCTTGGCGTAAACCGGTTTATGTGGAGTCTCTTCGATGGTTGCCACCAACACTTGCCGTCCTTCCACTATGTATGTTTGCAGAGAATATTCCACTTCCGGCACGCAATAAAGTTGTGCGGCGGCTTCAATCATATATTTTTCTTCTTCGGAGCGTACTCCTGCGATTTTACCATTGTCTTTAACGCCAATAAGTAATCGTCCTCCGTCCGTGTTGGCAAAGGCCGAAAGTGTTTTGGCTATTTTGCGTGCGTCGGAAATTTCGAATTTAAAGTCCTGTTGCTGGTGCTCTCCTTCAGCAATCAGTGCATGTATATAATCGGTATCTGTAAGCAGTTTCATGGCTACAAAGGTAGGTAAAAAAGGTAAAAAGCCCCTTTTTTAGATATTTTTCGAAGATTATTTCAAAAAAAATATTGATTTTATGCTTTTATTTCGGGAAACAGTGTATTTTTGCGGCACATTATTAACGAAAAAAATAAAAGGATTATGAAAGAATTGGTAGAAAAGGTAGCAGCTCTTTATGCTGACTTCTCAAAAGATGCTAACGCACAGATCGAAAACGGTAACAAAGCAGCAGGAACTCGTGCTCGTAAGGCTTCTTTGGAAATCGAAAAAGCAATGAAAGAATTCCGTAAAGCATCTTTGGAAGCTTCTAAGAAATAATAGTTAGAAGACTACTAAGATATCAGAAAAAAGAGAGGGCATATCGTAAGCGATATGCCCTCTTTCTGTTTTAATGCGGAATGACTTTTAATTGTTTTAGTACGGATAGTGGCAATTATTTATAGTATGAAAAGCGGCTCGTTTGAGTGAATCGCTTTTTTAGAAAAGAGATGTCTCCCAAGATGTAAGTCCGGGCTTTTTATATTTTTGTGGTTCTTTTAAATGATTTATTTGCAATTTGTAGGGGGGCAAACTTTTTTCTTCTATACGCATCTCAAATTAAATCGTATATTTGCGAAAAGAATCAAGATCGGGAATGATGAACGAAAACGTCTTAGCTAAACTGAAGATACTTGCAGAATCTGCCAAGTACGATGTTTCCTGTTCTTCCAGTGGTACGGTGCGTTCCAATAAGCCGGGAACGCTGGGAAACACTGTGGGAGGATGGGGGATATGCCACAGTTTTGCCGAGGACGGTCGATGTATCTCGCTATTGAAAATCATGCTTACCAATTATTGCATTTACGATTGTGCCTATTGCGTCAACCGTCGTAGCAACGATCTTCCCCGCGCTACCTTTTCCGTTTCGGAATTGGTGGAGCTGACGATGGAATTCTACCGTCGTAACTATATCGAAGGGCTGTTTCTTAGCTCCGGAGTGGTCCGTAATCCGGACTATACAATGGAGAGACTTGTGCGTGTAGCCAAAGATTTGCGGCAAGTGTACCGTTTTAACGGTTATATCCATCTCAAGAGTATTCCCGGAGCCAGTCGCGAATTAGTGAATGAAGCCGGATTGTATGCCGATCGTCTTAGCGTCAACGTCGAAATTCCCAAAGAAGAAAATTTGAAACTGCTTGCACCGGAAAAAGACCATAAAAGTGTATTTGCTCCGATGAAATACATTCAACAAGGCGTGTTGGAGAGTAAAGAAGAACGGCAGAAGTTTCGCCACGCACCGCGTTTCGCACCTGCGGGACAAAGTACCCAGGTGATTGTGGGAGTTACCTCCGAATCGGATAAAGATATTCTTTTTCTTTCGTCGGCACTTTATGGGCGCCCCACCATGAAACGTGTCTATTACTCGGGCTACGTTTCCGTGAATACGTATGATAAGCGCCTTCCGGCATTGAAACAGCCGCCTCTGGTACGTGAAAACCGGCTCTATCAGGCTGACTGGTTATTGCGCTTTTATCAATTCAAGGTAGATGAAATTGTGGATGATTCCTATCCGGACCTCGATCTCGAAATAGACCCGAAACTCTCGTGGGCTTTGCGCCATCCCGAACAGTTTCCTGTCGACATCAATAAGGCAGACTACGAAATGTTGCTCCGTGTGCCGGGAGTAGGGGTGAAGTCGGCGAAACTGATTGTTGCTTCCCGTCGTTTTTCGCGGCTGGGATTTTATGAACTGAAGAAGATAGGAGTGGTGATGAAGAAAGCGCAATATTTCATCACTTGCAAAGAACTGCCTCTCCAGATGCAGACAGTGAACGAACTTTCTCCGCAACGGGTGCGCAGCTTATTGTTGCCGAAACCGAAAAAGAAAGTGGATGAACGTCAGCTGTTGCTTGATTTTGGCGAATAGTAAATATGCTTGGTGTTTTTTATGAATGTTTATATTTACGATAAAACCTTTGATGGGCTGCTGACGGCTGTGTTCGACGCCTATTTCCGCAAGACTTTTCCCGATGCTTTGTTGTCGGAAGGAGATGCTTTGCCTTTATTTTGTGATGAGCTGCATACGGTAGTGACCGATGAAGAAAAGGCCGGGCGTGTGTGGCGGGGATTGCAGAAGAAAGTTTCCTCTTCTGCTTTGGGTTGCCTCACGCAAAGTTGGCTGTCGGAACTTCCGGAAATAGGAATACTTATTTTTCGATATATCCGTAAAGCAATCGATGCCCCCCGCTCTATTGAAACCAATTTTGGTGATCCGGACGTTTTGCAATTGGCGCAAATATGGAAGAAAGTGGATGGCGAATGTGTGCACCTGATGCAGTTTGTCCGTTTCCAGAAAGCTGCCGACGGTACATTCTTTGCCGCTTTCGAACCGCAATATAATGCGCTCCCGTTGACGGTTCACCATTTCAAAGACCGTTTTGCCGATCAGAAGTGGATTATTTACGACATGAAACGCCGTTACGGATTTTATTATGACTTGCAGGAGGTGACGACTATCTCGTTTGATGATGACAGCCGTGAATCCCATTTGATTACGGGGATGCTGGACGAAAGTCTGATGGACAAGGATGAGAAGCTTTTCCAACAACTTTGGAAGACATATTTCAAGGCCATTTGTATCAAAGAACGCATGAATCCGAGGAAGCACAAGCAGGATATGCCTGTACGCTATTGGAAATATCTGACGGAAAAGCAGAAGTAGATTTCCATTTTGGGAGAGGAGCGGAAGTCTGACTATTCAATTCGCTGCACCGTTACATCCGGAAATTCCTGTATCAGCGAAAGCAGATGCCCTTCATCATTATTTCGTTTCGACTTGATAACCATCGTAACCTGATAATATTCTGTTTCACCCGTGTGTTGCGTTTCCATCTCGTAAGAGACTATCAGGTAGTCTTTAGAGTTGAATCTGTCCGCTATCTGTTTCAGTATGTCTTTGTTGGGAGTTGAAAAGGAAACCATCGAGCTTTTCATTCCGATGCTTTTAAATAGATAGCTAAGTAGTTCCAGTCCGACGAGGGTTAACACCGTGGCGGCAATACCGATGGTGTACATTCCTGCACCTACCGCCAGGCCGATACCTGCTGTTGCCCAGATTCCTGCGGCGGTAGTCAGTCCGCGTACAATCTGTTTTTGAAAGATGATGGTTCCTGCACCGATAAATCCGATACCGCTGACAACCTGTGCCGCCACCCGACTGGGATCGAGTGTGACACTACTTTCTTTTATAATTTCCTGAAATCCGTATTGGGAAACAATCATAATCAAAGCACTACCTAGCGACACGAGAAAATGAGTGCGGTATCCGGCTTCTTTGGCACGGTATTCACGATCCAGTCCGATGATGGTTCCCAGTATTCCGGCGACCAATAAACGGATTACAAAATCCATATTCAACATCATGTGTTCAATCTCCTTTCTGTTTTTTATTGTTTGTGGAAAAATGCTTAGGACTATAAATATACAATTATTTCCCCTTTTTGTATCAATCATTTAGTAATATTTGAACGTATCCAATTCATTTTATCGTATATTCGCAGATTCAAATAAATGTTTAATCCCGCGACCGAGCAAATAATGAAGAAAAGAATTTTTTATATAATCAGCTTTCTGGTGATCTTCTGTATTGAGGTGTTGATAGCTTTGTATGTGCGCGACCGTTTCATACGTCCCTATGTCGGAGATATGCTGGTTGTAGTGCTGGTATATAGCTTTGTACGTATCTTTCTACCGACGGGGATTCCGCGGATGCCGTTTTATGTCTTTCTTTTTGCCTGTTTCGTAGAAGTGTTGCAATACTTCCAGCTGGTGGAAACATTGGGTATTACGAACCGCGTAGCCCGAATTGTGCTGGGTTCTACGTTCGATTGGGGAGATATTGCCTGCTATGCTGTGGGATGCGTTTTCATTGTCTTATTCGAGTATTTCGTCCGGCGTAGATCGTAGAGGATTTATTTCTCTTCCGCTTTGGTTTCGGATGGGGCCAGGCTGTGGCCGCAATATTTGCAAAACTCTGCATTATCTTCGTGTCCGGAGCGATGGCAGTTGGGGCATTCTTTGTCTCTCCTGCGTTTATACTCTTTCATCATGGAGGCAGATACGATACCTGTCGGTACGGCGATAATCGTGTAACCGATGAGCATGACGCAGGCGGAAAGGAATTTTCCGAGGCCGGTGGCGGGAGTAATATCTCCATAACCTACGGTAGTCATGGTGACGATAGCCCAATAGATGCTGTTCGGGATATTGTTGAACTGGGAGTTGGGTTGCGTTCCTTCAATCATATACATTAGCGTTCCGATGGAAGTCACCAGAATGACGACAAACAAGAAGAACACTGCAATCTTCTTACTACTTTCACGCAAGGCAGTGAGCAGCCGTTCCCCCTCATTCAGAAAGTTGAAAAGCTTGAAGACGCGGAACACACGTATCAGGCGGAAGGCACGGATGATGAGTAGATAGCGGGCGCCCGGAAAGAGCAGACCGATGTAAAGAGGCAACGTGGCCAGTAAGTCTACGATACCGAAAAAGCTGAATATGTATTTCCGGGGACGGGGTGAACAGTAGATCCTCGTCAGGTATTCGAAAGTAAAGAAGCCGGTGAAAAGGAATTCCATAATGACGAATGGAGTCGTCAGATAGGTGGGAAGTCCTTTCAGACTTTCGATGATGACGAGCAATACGCTGACCAGAATACAGGCGATAAGAATCACGTCGAACAATTTCCCGGCAGGGGTGTCCGATTCGAAGATGATGACGTATAACTTTCGTTTCAGTTTCTCGTCATGCAAAAAACGATGGATTCTTTCTTTCAGTTTCATATCAATAGTGTTTGGCCGGAATTAAAGAAAAAGCCTTTTTAGTCGATGACCCACTGTTTATTGTAGGCAACGGTCTTTTGCGGGTTGTAATACATTCCCTCTTGTGTGGGAATATAGAGAATGTATGTCTTTCCGGTCTTGTTTTTCAATGAAGTGTCGCGCAGCCAGGGGTTGGCATCACGGAGTTGGGCATAGGTGATTCCCTGTGACTTTGCGTAGTCGTTCAGATCGTCGATAGAAGTGTTGACGGTTACCTCTTTATAAGGAATAGGCGGATACAGATGTTCCCGTTTCAAGAGGAATCCGTAACGTTGCGGGTTATTGAATATCTCTTTGGCTGCCAGCAGGCGGAACATGTAGCGGGAAGTTTCCTCTACCAGCCATAAGTCCATGGCATGACTTGCCAACTGCTTTTCAAGTTGGGAGGAGATGCGTCCCTGTCCGGCGTTATAGGCGGCGGAGACAGCCATCCAGTCGCCATATTTGGCATACGCCTGTTTGAAGTATTTGCAGGCGGCAACGGTTGCTTTTTCAATATGATAGCGTTCGTCTACGTTATCGTTCACTTCCAGCCCGAATTCCCGTCCGGTGGCAGGCATAAATTGCCACAAGCCCGCTGCTCCTGCCGGAGAGCGTGCAATGTTGTTCAGATTGCTCTCGATGACCATCAGGTATTTGAAGTCGTCGGGGATACCGTTTGCTTTCAGTATCGGTTCGATGATGGGAAAGTAACGGTTGGCGCGCTTGATTAATAACATGGTGGTGGAGTGCATATAGGTGAAGGCCATCATCTCGCGGTCCATCCGTTCGCGGCGGTCATAGCGCCGGAGGTCGATCGTTTCCCCGTCGAAGGTGACCTGTGCGGGAACAGTAGGCGGAGTGACACAATAAGGCACCTCCGATTTGGCGGAATGTTGTTCGTTCACTTGGCTGCTGCCTGTCAATATTGGGATGGAAGCGCCGATGCAAAATACTAATATAAGTGTAAGAATATAGTTGATTTTCATTCGTCTTTTCATTTTATAACCTTTTTGGATGCTTCAATGTTTACGTCTATCTTGCAAAGATAACCTCATTTTGCTTTTTTCAAAGAACTTTTCTTGCATTTTATACGTTTTTCTAATAGAGTTAAAATAAACAACGAATCAAGATGAATATAGCAATGACCGGAGCTACCGGATATATAGGTAAACATCTTTCTAATTATCTTACAGAAAAGGGCGGACATCGGATCATTCCTCTGGGAAGGTCGATGTTTCGCGAAGGTATGTCCGGTTATTTGATTCAGACACTGACCCATTGTGATGTTGTCATCAATCTGGCAGGTGCACCTATCAATAAACGTTGGACACCGGAATATAAACAGGAGCTTTTCAACAGTCGTATTGTCGTAACCAATCGTATTATCCGCGCTTTGAACGCAGTCAAAACGAAACCGAAACTGATGATTTCGGCTTCTGCCGTAGGTTATTATCCTTCGGAAGCGGAGGTGGACGAATATACCCGTACCCGTGGAGAAGGTTTTCTGTCCGATCTTTGCTATGCGTGGGAAAAGGAAGCGAAACACTGTCCCGAACCTACAAGGCTCGTTATTACACGCTTCGGCGTAGTGCTTTCTCCGGACGGGGGAGCGATGCAGCAGATGCTTCGTCCTTTGCAAGCTACCAAGATAGCTACCGCCATCGGTCCCGGTACGCAGGCTTTTCCGTGGATATCGATACGGGATCTTTGCCGTGCAATGGAGTTCTTTATCACTCACGAAGAGACACATGGGGTATATAACCTGGTTGCTCCGCAGCAGATCTCGCAATATGCTTTCACCCGTGCGATGGGAAAGGCTTATCGGGCATGGACGACGATGGTGGCCCCGCAAAGAATTTTCCGTATCTTATATGGTGAAGCGGCATCCTTCCTGACTGCGGGCCAGAGAGTTCGCCCAACGCGTCTGACGGAAGCGGGATTTCATTTCTCCATTCCCAATGTCGAACGTCTTTTCAGAGGTACAAACCATAGTACGGTTACCTCTCTCGACCTGCACCGGTATATGGGACTTTGGTATGAAATAGCCCGCTACGAGAATCGCTTTGAATACGGACTTGTAGACGTCACGGCTACTTACACGCTCCGTCCCGACGGCATGATTCGTGTGGAGAACCGGGGATGCAAACGTAATTCTCCTTACGACATCTGCAAGACTGCCAACGGACACGCCAAAATACCCGATCCCACACAGCCGGGCAAACTGAAAGTGTCTTTCTTCCTTAGTTTCTATTCTGATTATTATGTCTTGGAACTGGATGAAGAGAATTACAATTATGCCCTGGTAGGCAGCAGTACTGATAAATATCTCTGGATACTAAGCCGTACACCCCAACTGCCGGAAGAAATCAAGAAGAAACTCGTCACCGCTGCCGAACGTCGTGGATACGATACGAGCCAGTTGAAGTGGATCGAGCAACTCTGATCGCAATCTGCGCCTGATAACCTAAGATTATTTTGCCGGAGTGCTTAACGAACAATGAGACAACTTTAAAACAACAGAAATTATGGATTACGAAATTATTCATCAGCCCGAACAAAAATTGTTCAAGACAGAAGTAGACGGTCGCACCGCCTTTGTACAATATCGCCTGATAGGTGATTCTCTTGATATTATCCACACAATTGTGCCACAACCTATTGAAGGGAGGGGGATTGCCGCTGCTTTGGTAAAAGCTGCTTACGCCTATGCATTAGCTAACGGGATGAAGCCGAAAGCAACATGCTCTTATGCAGTGAAGTGGTTGGAAAGACACCCGGAAATAAATGGTTAAATACTCGCTTTTGATTCGTCGGAAAAGGAAATAATATTATCTTTGTAATTGGAAATCAATGAAGAAAAATAGTGTTATGATAAAAGAAGGTGAAAAGGTAAAAGTGGATCCTAGGTTAACGGGACTCGATGAATGGATAGAGGGTACAGTAATTGATATTGAACATAATCCGTTCAAAGGCTTAGTTATAGCGATTCGTGATAAATTTAACCGTATTTTCTTTGGTGAGCAGAAATATTTTATTCCTGTAAATGAGGATAATGTATGTATGCAATAGCCTTTGATATGGTCATTACAGACCTACGTGTCAATTATGGAGAGCCTTATAACAATGCCTATTTTGAAATAAATAAAGTGTTGCGTCAGTATGAGTTTTATAATACGCAGGGTAGTGTATATTTAACAGAGAAAACTGATATGGCAAATCTTTTTCGTGCAATTGACGCATTGAAACGTATTCCTTGGTTTCAGGCGTCAGTTCGTGATCTTCGTGCGTTTCGTGTAGAAGACTGGTCGAACTTTACGGATTTTATAAAAGAAAATAAGTAGATAAGCTTTCAGGTCTGAATATGTATTCATGCCTGAAAGCTCCTTTTATTTCTCAATTACTGTTTCCACCTCTTCAACTGTGGAAAGTACTCCTTCATCGTTTTCCGTGCTTCCTCCACTGTGTATTTCACTTCCGAGTCTTTATTGAACTCATCCAGATAATTCAGATTAAGCTCGATCATCTCGTCCATGGTACACTCTTTCGTGAAATGTCCGTCCGCATAGCAATAGTGGCAATAATCTTCGTTCTTGCTACCGTCCGCTTCTTTTCCAAAAGTTGAGTCGTCTATCGGCATACCGCAACTTTGACAAAATTTTTGTTCCATTTTTTTTTGTTAGATTATAAGTTTATGTTACAAGACAAATGTAAGTAGAAATATTGGAAAAGAAGTAATCCGGTCTTGCTATTTATTCATTTATTTCTTTCCTGGTTTGCTTTTGGTGTTAATTGGTTTTCACGGGCAGCCGTTTCCACATCCAACGGGGAATCATTTTCCAGAAAAAGACCAGTATCCGGTAGCGCCAGTCGATCACTACTATCCGTTGTTTCCGCTCCAGTGACCAGGCGATGTGACGTCCCACTTTCGCTGCATCCATCAATAGCGGATAATGTTTCCCGTCGTTGAGCAAGTCGGTGGCAACAAATCCGGGACGGATATCAGTAAAACGGATATTCAGTTTTTGTAAATATGAAAGTTGTTCGAGAGCATCTATGTAAGTGTTCTGGAAGCGTTTGGTGGCAGAGTAGGCAGGAGCCACTCCAAGTCCTTTCGTTCCCGCGATGGAGCTGATGACTGCCAGGTGGCCGCCTCCGCTTTTCCTGAAATAGATGAAAGCGGTATCCACCATGCGGATAAATCCCTCTACATTGGTGTATGCTGTGTTTAGTTCCACCTCCATGTTCAGATTCGTATTCTGGAAACCGATGCCCGAGCTAAGAAGAAACAAATCCATGCCGCCCACCTTGTCGATGAGCATATTCAATTTCTCGCCTGCATCTTCCTGGGTTACGTCCAACGCTTGAATTTGAATCTGATCCGGTGCTGCCCGTTGCAGGTTTTCGAGAGCAGATTGCCGTCTGCCGGCTACTCCGATTTGCCATCCATCCAGTAACAGACATTTTGCAACTTCTTGTCCGATGCCGGAGGTAGCGCCAATGATAATGGCTTTTTTCATTACTGATTTTTTTAGTAAGTTATAGGTTCAATAAATGTCGTATGGCCTGCCAGGGTGCATAAAGCAACATCCTCGGTCCGGAGAAACGCATCACCTGTCGCATTCGTTCGCGCATGACGGGTTTGTAACAATGTACGGTGCATTCCTTGCATGCACTCTTCTTCTCTCCAAACGGACAATGGTCGAGACGTGCGTGGGCATAGCGGAGCAACTCTTCACAGTCGGCACAAAGAACTGTATTTTTTTCTTTTTTCCGGCAATAGAGGCGGATCATCAACTCTACCGTTTTCTTTTCGTGCGCAATGCGTGATGCTTTCATCTCTTTCTTTTTTACACTTTGGAGTGACAAAGATAGCGAAGATTATGCAGAAATGCAGGCGTATTCTGTTAAAATACACCTTCTTCTTTTTTCTATTTTGAAAAGCACCCTTTCATTTTGGTAGGGTATTTAGAGATTACTTTTTCAAAATGAAAAAAATATTGCATTGATTATAAGCGAATTATCAGAGTCCCTTTCATTTTGGCATACTCTTGGCTATGTGGGGAACATACAAAATAATTCATGAGTTATGGAAGAGTACATTTCAGATAACAGTCTGTATATTCGGAGTAAGAATAATAGCATGATTAACCGGAAGATGATAGGGCGCGTGCTGGGTATGTTGCTATTTATCGAATTGGGGATGTTCTTACTTTGTGCCGGAGTGTCGGCTGGTTACGGGGAAAGTGATTATAAATACTTTCTTTACACCTGTATCATCAATGCTGTGGTAGGCGGATTGTTACTGCTCTACGGACGGGGAGCGGAGAATAAGATGAGCCGGAGAGACGGATATTGTGTGGTCACTCTTTCATGGGTGTTTTTTACCTTTTTCGGCATGCTACCTTTTTATTTTAGCGGAAGTATTGATACGATAACCAATGCCTTTTTCGAAACCATGTCCGGGTTTACCACTACAGGAGCTACCATTCTCGATGATATTGAATCCCTTTCCCACGGTATGCTTTTCTGGCGAAGCCTGACGCAGTGGATCGGTGGTTTGGGGATTGTGTTTTTCACGATTGCCATTCTTCCTATCTTTACCACGGGAGGAGTGCAACTCTTTTCTGCTGAATCTACGGGAGTGACGCACGACCGTACCCATCCGAAAATCAATGTCATGGCCAAGTGGTTGTGGACAATTTATCTGGTATTGACTATTTCGGAAACTGTCTTATTGATGTTTGGAGGCATGAGCTTGTTTGATGCCATTTGCCAGTCGTTTGCCACTACTGCTACGGGCGGATATTCTACGAAGCAGAACAGTATATCTTACTGGAATTCTCCGTATATAGAATATGTGGTGGCTATCTTTATGATTGTTTCCAGTATCAACTTCTCTTTGTTTCTGATGTGTTTGAAAGGAAAAGTCGGTCGTTTATTTAAAGATGAAGAGCTGCACTGGTTCCTGGCGTCGGTGGGTATCTTGACTTTCCTTATCACATTGGCGCTCGTCTTCCAAAATCATTATGACTGGGAATTGGCTTTCCGGAAAGCATTATTCCAGGTGTCTACGGTGCATACTTCCTGCGGTTTTGCTACGGATGATTATAATATGTGGCCTCCTTTCACGTGGTTACTGTTGTTCATTGCGATGCTTTCGGGAGGGTGTACGGGTTCTACCAGTGGAGGTATCAAGAATATGCGGTTGCTGATTGTGGCACGTGCCATCCGGAATGAGTTCAAACATCTGCTCCATCCGAATGCCGTGCTTCCCGTACGTATCAATAAGCAGACGGTGTCTTCTTCTATCGTAACTACCGTATTGATTTTCTTTGCTTTTTATCTGGTTCTAATCCTGATTGGGTGGACGGCTCTTTTGTTTTTGGGAGTTGGCTTTTCCGAGTCCGTCAGTACGGTTATTTCGAGTATAGGCAATGTCGGTCCGGGATTAGGTACTTGCGGGCCTGCATATTCGTGGAATTCTTTACCTGATCTGGCAAAGTGGATACTTTCTTTTCTGATGCTGGTGGGACGTCTGGAATTGTTTAGTGTACTCCTGTTGTTTTATCCGGGATTCTGGAAGAATAGATAAATTGTAAATCATGAACGGGCTTCTGAAACATCGTTGGAAGAGTTTGTGGTTGACGGAAACAATCTGTATCTTTGCGGCATGAGAAAGTTATTGTGTCCGCAATGCAAGATTGCAGCTATGTATGTGAAGAATGAACAGGGTGACAGGCTGCTGGTTTATGTGCTCGAAGATGGTGAAGTCGTTCCCAAATATCCGGAAGATTCAATGGAGGGGTTCGATTTGACAGAAGTCTTCTGCCTGGGATGCTCGTGGCATGGTTCACCTAAACGGTTGGTGAAACGATAGACCGGGGGCATTCATGCTCTCATTCTGATTTTTTTGATTTATGTCAACTAAAAGAGGAACGCAAATCGAGAACTAATTCATTGAATTTTCCGTATCTTTGCGCCCGATTTTAGAACATAGACGTATGGCAACTTCTAAAGAAATGACGGCAGGGCCGGCATTACCTCTCATTTTAAAGTTTACATTGCCGCTTTTACTCGGCAATCTCTTACAACAAACGTATTCGCTTGTTGATGCTGCAATTGTAGGAAAGTTTTTGGGAATTAACGCGTTAGCTTCTGTTGGAGCCAGCACATCGGTTGTTTTCCTGATTCTCGGATTCTGCAATGGATGTTGCGGAGGTTTCGGGATACCCGTTGCGCAGAAGTTTGGGGCGCGGGATTACAGTACGATGCGCAGTTATGTGGCCGTTAGTCTGAAACTGGCTGCGGGAATGTCTGTGGTGATTGCTCTTCTCACCTGTATTTTATGTGAGGATATTCTTCGGATCATGCGTACGCCGGAGAATATTTTCGAAGGGGCGTATGCTTATTTGCTTGTTACGTTTATTGGCGTTCCTTTCACTTTCTTCTATAATCTCCATAAGTCTTCTTTTTGCCGTTTCATTTTGTTCTGTCTCGTTTCTTCGGTCAAAATTTCTCATTTTCATTCCTCCTTTATCTCGGCATTATTGACTGTGCCGCTTTTTTCCTTGCTTTTAATGTTATTGATGATTCTCCCGACAGTTTTCTGTTCGTTCCTCCCTTCGGTTTAACCGCCGTCCCATTCTCAACAGCTAAAATACGCCTGTACGCCTCATCGTCATACCTTGCGGCAATGGCTAGCGCAAGCTCTTTATATTTCTGCATTTTCCCGTACATATCCCCGTTTTCATGTATTTTCCTCATAATACGTTCTTTTCCGTCAAAGTCCATTGTGTCAAGCAACAAAAGCGTCTGATCCGTCAGTTCCGGATTAAAACAGCCGCTGCGGTACAACTCCAGCGCCAGCTCATTCTGCTGAACCTTAGAATATATGTTTTTTCTTTGTGCCGATACTTTTATGTCAAAAACAGGGGACTTCATTCCCACATTTATTCCGTATTCCTCCTGCATTTTCGGCTTTATTTCGCTGTTGTCGTATGATACATATATATCTTCGCCCAGCGTTCCGGTAATTCTGAACTGTCTCGGCAGGTCATAGAACTGCCTTATAAGTTCTATTATCTGCGAAATCATCCTGCTGTAGGCTCTGTATGCCGACAGAGTGCTTGCCCTTGATGTTTTTCCGGCAGCCTCCTGAAGCGCCGCTATGGCCGATGCGGCTGTAACTCCCGACGGTGTATTTCCCGTTGAAGCTTCGTTATTTCCCGATGTCTCTCTTAATTCCTGTATTTTGGAATTAAGC
>ERZ839947.1822-NODE-1822-length-17900-cov-3.919081_pt1 | contig 17900 bp, 8 predicted proteins | sample MGYA00519908_ERZ839947 | MGnify/ENA primary metagenome ERZ839947 (study PRJEB31850, sample SAMEA3708857) | human gut metagenome | biome: human gut; feature: human-associated habitat; material: faeces | place: China | collected 2014 ... | reverse complement strand
AATATGAGACTTATTCGGATTCATTTCCCAATTGGAAAACCGTTTCGTTTTCTTGGCAGTATGGAGTATGGGATAATCCGGGTGCTCAAGGATATCATGGGCTGAAAGGTAAGATTAGTGATGGCTTCTTTATTTTGGATAGAGGAGGATTGCAAAGGTTTAGGACTTATGTGTATGTAAAGGAGAGTGGAACTTATCGGGTGGAGCAGATTGGGACATTAGCGGATGTTGTTTTAATAGACGGTGTATTTACCCATGAAAAAATAGAATTGACGCAGGGATGGCATTCTTTGCTCGTTGAGTATGCGAATACTTGTAAAATAGAATATAAATCTCAAACTGGAGCTTACCATGATGATCGTCCTCGAGGAGCCGTAGTTCTGTTACCAGAGAAAGTAGCAAAACCAATAAAACCATCTGCTTATTCGGATGAAATATCGATGTGTTGGGCTAAAACGGAACATTTGTTTTTTGATCCGTACCAAGGAAAGTATAATAGATGGAATTACCGCTTTCAATCAGTTCCGGGATTACAGGAAATGGATTTTGCGATTAGGGGTAAAGACTTGAAAGTGTGGGTTGATGGAAAGGCGCTTCCGGATTCTGCTATACATCTTCTGAATGAGATGAGTCTGGATGGTATTAACCGATACAAGGTGATTTTTCCGGAGAAAAGGCAAAGAATAGGAACTATCGCTTTTTCAATCGCAGCTCATATAGGTAATCAAGGGACAGCAGCATTGGCAGAACCTGTAAAATTGAAAACAGGAACAGGTCTGCTTTTGAGAGGAAATTGGGCAAAAACGGGAGCTCTACGTTGCTATTCTGGAGGTATGATTTATAAACAAAATGTTCGTTTACCAAAGAAATGCTCAGATAAAAAAGTTTTATTGGATTTAGGGGACGTGGTAGCTACTTGTGAGATAAAGGTTAATGGCCATTCTGCTGGGATTTTAATGAGTCCTCCATACAAAGTGGAGATAAGCCAATTCCTAAAGGAAAGTGCAAATGAAATTGAGGTGTTGGTTTATAGTACATTAGCTAATCATTATCAAACTCAGCCAACGCCCTATCGTGGAGACCCTAAAGCCGGACTTATAGGCCCGATATCTTTGTTGATTTTTAATTAATTAAAAAGGATTGTACAATGAAATATTTTATATTATTACTGATTTTGCTATGTTGTTCGGTATTTGTGAAAGGACAAAATCAATATAGTGCGGAACCATCTCCTGTATTGTTAAAAGAACGTTGGGAAGCAGAATGGATTACTTGTCCGGAAAGTTCATTATATGATTACGGCGTTTATCACTTTAGGAAAACATTGACATTAGATAGTCAACTAGATTCTTTTATTATAAATATATCGGCTGATAATAGATATCGTTTATTTGTAAATGGGAAACCGGTTTGTTGGGGACCGGCAAGGGGGGATATTTATCACTGGTATTTTGATACGGTAGATATTGCGTCGTTGTTAAGACCCGGGAAAAATGTATTAGCTGTGTTGGTTTGGAACTTTGGAAGCTATACTCCGGGAGCACAGATGACTCTGAAGACAGGTTTGATTGTACAAGGAAACTCTTCTTTGGAGGTACAAGCAAACACGGATAAATCTTGGAAAGTTTATCATGATCCTGCTTATTCTCCTTCTATAGAGTATTTACAAGATGTTGGATGCAGTGATATTTTGAATGCGTCATTATATCCATGGGGCTGGGAAAATTTGGATTATAATGATACCGACTGGATAGAGGTTCGTACGATAGGCCGTGGACAACCTTATGGAATAGGTTCTGGATATGATTGGATACTATGCAAAAGAGATATTCCATTTATGGAAGAATCTTTATTACGTATGAACCGAATACGTAGGGCGGAAGGTATTGATTTGCCATCTGATTTCTTAAAAGGTAAAGCGGAGCTTAAAGTCCCAGCAAATCAGAAGATATCTCTTTTGATTGATCAGGATTTTTTGACAACGGCTTATCCTGAATTGATTGTTTCGGGGGGGAAGAATAGTCTAGTGAAGTTTACTTATAGTGAAGCCATGTTTAAGGACGGAGAAAAAGCGAACAGAAATGAGATTGATGGACGGGATGTCATAGGGTTTGTGGATAAATTTTATCCGGATGGAGGCTCGAATCGTCTTTTCCGTCCTTTATGGTTTAGGACTTATCGGTATATTAAACTGGATATCGAGACTAAGGATGAGCCTTTAGTTCTCCATGATTTGTATGGTATGTATACAGGATATCCATTTAAAGAAAATGCTTCTTTTGATTGCGATCTGGATTTTATGAAACAAATTTGGGAAACTGGTTGGCGTACGGCACGTTTATGTGCGCACGAAACTTATTTTGATTGCCCATATTATGAGCAGTTACAATATGTGGGCGATACACGTATTCAAGCTCTTATTTCTCTTTACGTAGATGGGGATGATCGTTTAATGCGAAAAGCAATTAAGATGTACGATTATTCTCGTTCTTACGAGGGAATTACGACAAGTCGTTATCCGAGCCGTGTTCCTCAATATATTCCACCATTCTCTTTATACTGGATTAATATGGTACATGATTATTGGATGTATCGTGATGATCCTGCTTTTGTGAGAAACTGTATTTCAGGGGTGAAAACAATACTGGAGTGGTTTGCGGATAAAGTGGATAAGGAAACTGGGATGCTAGGGGCTATTCCTCATTGGAATTTTGTGGATTGGCCAACTCAATGGCCATGGAGCAAAGATAAACCGACAGGTGGAGTTCCTCCGGGAGGAATGACTGGCGGGTCCTCTATCCTTACTTTGCAGTTAGCTTATACATTAAAGGATGCCGTGGAATTACTGGATCATTTTGGTGAGAAAGATTTGGCCGCTCAATATGACTCATTACGGATTTCTTTATGTGAAAATACATGGAAGCATTGCTGGGTTGAAAAAAAACAATTGTTATGTGATGATATATTGAAAACAAGTTATAGCCAACATGCTAACATAATGGGGATATTGTCTGATGCTATTCCTGTTAAACTTCAGCAAGACTTATTGACACGCTTAGATACGACTTCTTCTTTAATTCAGGCAACTTTCTATTATCGTTTTTATTTGTTTCGGGCTTTAAAGAAAGTGGGCTTAGCTGATCAATATGTATCTATGTTGAAACCTTGGCAAGATATGTTGGGTATGGGATTAACCACTTTTGCGGAGAATCCGGAGCCTAGCCGTTCGGATTGCCATGCTTGGAGCGCAAGTCCCGTTTTGGATTTTCTAGCGACAATTTGTGGAGTGGAGCCGGCAGAAGCAGGTTTCCGTTCTGTAAAAATAGAGCCCCATTTAGGTTGTTTGAATAGAGTAGAGGGAAAAATACCTCATCCATTAGGAAATATTTCTATAATATTAGAAAGGGAAAATAAAGGCATTAATGGTAAAATTGTATTGCCGGAGGGTTTGTCTGGTCGTTTCATCTGGAATAAACAAACCCTAGTTCTTCATTCTGGACAAAATCTGATAGATCTATGAATATGAAAATTAATTATTTGATAATATTAGGATTGTTCTGTATACAAGATATGATGGGACAGTCAGATTTTGGATTGGCACCTATTCTGCGAATAGATGATAATACACTTATGGAGAAGTTTAAATCCCCACCGGGGGAAGCTCGGATGTCTTGTTATTGGTGGTGGATAAATAGTATGGCGACCAAAGAGTCTATAACAAGAGATCTTGAAGAAATGAAAGCTAAGGGATATGGTTCCGCTACATTAATTGATGCGGGAAGCTCTAGTTACGAGATCGCTACGAAAACAGCACATGGACCAGTATTTATGTCTCCTGATTGGATGGGTTTATATAAACATGCGGTACGAGAGGCTGATCGACTGGGGATAAGTTTGTGTGTCAATGTACAAAGTGGTTGGAATCCGGGAGGACCTTCCATAACCCCGGAACATGCATTGAAAAAGTTAACATATTCTGAGTGTAATATTAGTGGTGGAAAGATACTTCATATAAAATTAGCACTTCCAGAATCAAATCTTTTGTATCGTGATGTCTGTGTTCAAGCAGTGAAACAGTTGCCAGAAGGCACACCGATAAAGGATGAGGCAATTCCTTATTGGTCTGCTAAATCATTTAACTCAGTGCTTGGTTTTCAAGAAATATTTCCGCTAGATAAATTGAGGGAGGGATTCCTTTTTGACTCAAATGCAGAAGTGATAAAGAAAAGTGAGATTCTGGATTTGACAGATTTTTTTGATGGAGAAACTCTAAATTGGGATGCTCCAGAAGGTAATTGGACTATTATACGGTATGGCTGGACTTGTACGGGGGTGCGTACTTCGACAACAAGTGATGGGTGGGAAGGTCTATCGGTAGATCACTTAAGTGCGGAAGCTTTTGATGTATTCAGTAAAACTGTCATAGAACCATTGATTTATACGGCGAAAGAGGCCGGTAATAGTGTTCGTTTTCTTCAAACGGATAGCTGGGAGATGGGAGTCGTGAATTGGACAAATCGTTTCCCCGAAGAATTTAAGAAATATCGAGGATATGATATATTTCCTTATCTTCCGGTTATGACTGGTCGCATTGTAGAGAGTCCAGAACTTTCAAATCGTTTTTTACAAGACCTTCGAAGAACTGTGAGTGATTGTATCTATGAGAATCATTATATGTTATTCAAAGAGTTGGCTCATAAACATGGAATGATGATTGACCCGGAATCGGGAGGCCCTTGTTATACTCCTGTTGATGCGTTACAGATAATGAGTATTAGCGATATACCTCATGGTGAATATTGGGCACGATCTATTTCTCATGTTGCGTCTGAGGGAGCGAGACTATCAGTTAGACAAAGTGCTTGTGTAGCACATACGAATGGAAAGAGATTTGTGGAAGCTGAAGGACCAACGAGTATTGGCCCCCAATGGGAACGATCCCCTAAAGATTTAAAGGGAATTCTAGATCGAATTTTTTGTTCAGGGGTTAATCGTTTAGTTTGGCATGCGTTTGTTTCCTCTCCAAAAGAGTATGGCGTGCCCGGAAATGAATATTTTGCGGGAACACATTTAAATCCAAATGTAACTTGGTGGGAGCAGGCTGGAGATTTTGTAGATTATATAGATCGGTGTTCTTATTTGCTTCAACAAGGATTATTTGTGGCAGATGTTCTTTATTATACAGGAGATGATGTCCCTAATATGGTTTTTCTGAAAGAGGAGGTAGACGATCTAAATTTTGGGTATGACTGGGATAAATGCTCAAAAGATGTGATTTTAAATAGGCTTTCTTTTTCTGAAGGGAAAATACGTTTGCCGGATGGAATGTCGTATCAAGTATTAATATTACCTCCTCACAAGACAATTGATTTGGAAGTCTTAAGAAAAATAGAACAGTTGGTATTACAAGGTATGACTGTGATTGGTGAGCCTCCTCTTAGAACGAGTGGCCTAACCAATTATCCGGAGGGTGATAAAGAGTTGTATGAAATTCGGAATCGTATGTGGGGATGGCTAGATGGAGTAAATAGAACGGAACAAACCTATGGTAAAGGGCGTGTAATTTGGGGGCAAGATATAAATAATGTGCTAATGTCTATGTCGGTGAAGCCTGATTTATCATATACAAGCCGTCGATCGGGAACGTTATTGGATTATATTCATCGAAGAACAGAGGAACAAGATATTTATTTTGTAACAAATCGGTATGCTGTAAATGGCATTAATGATTATTTCTATCGGTATATGCCTTCTTTACCAGATCGTTATGAATTTGTGAATTGCAAATTTAGGGTAACAGGAAAGGTTCCTGAATTATGGAATCCACAAACAGGAGACATAAGGCCTGTTTTAAATTATTATGAAGAGAACGGAACTACGGTTATTCCTTTGCATTTTAATCCAGAAGGCTCTATTTTTGTAGTATTTAGGAATGCAGAGAAGACGAATAATCATATCGTGAAAGTGGAGCGTTGTAGTTCTGCAATATTCCCAGATGATTTAGAGGCTGGCCAATATCCTCCAATTGAATTTGAAACCCAAAAAGATAATATTGTCGCTAACATATATGATCCCGGGAATTATAAAATTTATTGGAATAATGGAAGTGTTTTATCTATAGGAAGCAGTGAGAAAATAGAGGAGTATGTCATAATGGGGAATTGGGTTGTACGCTTTGATTCTTGTTGGGGTAAAAGTGAACCTGTCATTTTCAATAAATTATATTCATGGACAGATTCAGAAGATCCGGAGATCCGTTATTTTTCAGGAAAAGCGATTTATGAAAATACATTTTATATAAAGACTGAACAGTTAAGGGATAAAAAGATGAAATTAGACTTAGGGAATGTTCAAGATCTAGCTGTGATTAAAGTTAATGATCATGTCTTCCCTGTTTCTTGGTCGGCTCCTTTTGAGGTTGATATCACTCCTTATGTAAAGGAAGGTCAAAATACTTTATCAATAGAGATTGTCAACTTATGGCCTAATCGCCTTATCGGAGATAGTAAATTGCCTAAACAAGAGAGAAGAACTAAAACGAATATCGTAAAGTTCGATGCTCCAGATTCTGAAAAATATTTACGAACGTCAGGGCTTTTGGGACCGGTAAAAATCAGGTCCTTCAAGCAAGTGAAAATTGAAGATTTATAGATCAATGAAAAATGAGGCTAAGCACCATTTGTAGTAGATAGAGGTTATTTCTTTTCAAGAGGAAATAACCTCTTCTTATTTTTTTATTTTATATTTGTTCGGTCAATATGTGCTAGAGGAGATGGATGTAGAACGGATATACCTAGAACGATTACGAAGCGGTTCATACAGAGACTTTACGAAACTGTATGAATCATACGCTTCACGCCTATATGCGTTCGCATTGCACTTGACTCATTCTGATGCTCTTGCAAAAGATATTGTACAAGAGACTTTTATCAAAGTGTGGGTGCGGAGAGAACAGATTGATTTAGATATGTCTTTCAGTGCTTTCCTATTTACGATGGCCAAGAACCAATTATTGAATGAGTTTCGTAGGCAGGCAAATAGTCCACTTTTTTTGGAAGATGTTGTACTGAATGAGTCTGGAGATGGAGAGGAAACAGCGATTGAACGTAAATTATCTTTTGAGGAATTTAACCATAGACTGGAAATAGCGAAACAAAAGTTGACACCTCGCCAACGAGAACTGTTTGAGTTAAATAAGGAACAAGGTATAACTATAACAGAAATAGCGGCTAAAGCCTTTATTTCAGAACAATCTGTGCGTAACCAGTTATCGCAAGCCTTACATGTTTTAAGAAAGGAGCTCGGTAAGTATGCTTTGCTGTTCTCTCTTTTCTTTATCGGATAAATAAAATTGAAAAAATAATATTCTTATGTTTTATAACATCTAAAAAGACATGTTATAAATTAACGGCTCATGTGTATACCTTATAAAAAGGATATTATGCAGGAATCACATACATATTATTTGCTCTCAAAGTACATGGATCATACGATCTCTACGGAAGAGTTGAAAACACTACGGCTTTTGGTTAATTTGTCTGATGATGATGAATTATCGTTGTCATTGTCTCATTTATGGGAAAATGGGCGACCCTTTGAAGAGGTTGATGAGAGAATCATACGAGATATGTTCAGCGGGATTCAAAATCGAACGAGAAAAGAACGATTCGTTATGGTGTTTAGGAAACTGGCTCGTATCGCCGCAATACTATTAATACCTTTATTAAGTGTATTGTCTGGTTATTTATATTTCAATCCAGTCAATCAGGAGGAGGGTATTGGTAATTTAGTGGTTCATGCCGATAGAGGGGAAAGATCGGGGGTGACTTTACCGGATGGAACACAATTAAAACTAAATGCGGAATCGAGCTTAAGTTACACTCACGATTTCGGTCGAGAGCTTCGACAGGTTAATTTAGAGGGAGAGGCCTATTTTGAGGTGACTCGGAATGAGGATAAACCTTTCGTGGTACATACAAAATATCTGGATATAGAAGTGTTGGGCACAAGTTTTAATGTGTATTCGTATGAACGGGAGAATGTCATGGAAATGGCCTTGATATCGGGACGGATCAAGATACAGACTTGTTCAGAGCCTTCTCGTGTCGTTTATCTAAAACCAAATGAAAAAGCATTGTTCAATAAAGAATCGGGTATTATAACCGTGGAGAAAACAGATAATCGATTTGAAACGGCGTGGTTAAGAGGAGACCTCGTTTTTCGATCAACGAAATTAAGTGATGTCTTGGCCAAACTAGAGCGTAGATATGGCGTGAATATCCATTTGAATGATTTTTCTTTAGCGAATGACTTATTTACCGGAAATTTTGATAGTGAATATATCGTAGAGGTAATGGACCTTTTAGAGAGGCATTATGACTTTACATATGATATACGAGGAGATGATATCTTTATACATCCTTGAGCGAGTGAAAATAAAATGTATAACCTTAAATCAGTTCTTATGCGACAAGATTCTTCATAATAAAAACGGAACCGAAAAATGGTCGAGATTTTCCGGTTCCCCAATTAATACTCCATTTACGAGAATGGCGATCAAGCCATAAAACGGATTGTATCAATTTTAAAAAATAATATATGTTCAAAAGTAGAAAAAATCAATGTAGCTATATAATTTTTTTGGCTCTATTTCTGTTTTTTAATCCTATTTTGGTATTAGCTCAGACAGGAAGTGTCACTCTTTCCATGAAGAATGCTACATTAAAGCAATTTTTTGAGGCTGTAGAGAAGCAAACCACATATATATTCTCTTATCGGGATGCTATAGTGGAAGGAAAGAAGGAGGTAACTTTAAACGTGACGAATCAGCCGATTCAGCGTTTGTTGGATGACGTATTGCATCAAAGAGACTTGCAATATACGATGACAGGGCATTCAATTGTCGTAACTTTAAAGACTGCCGGTAATGTAAAGCTGGTATCTGGTACTGTCGTGGATAGTAACGGTGAACCGATTATCGGAGCGAATGTTGTTGAGAAAGGGACTACGAATGGAACGGTAACGGATATTTCGGGAAATTTCTCATTAAATATAAATGATAGCGGTATTTTACAGATCTCGTATATTGGGTTTAATACTCAAGATGTAGCTGTGAACGGAAAATCAAGTTTAATGATAAATTTGAAGGAAGATACTCAAAAACTGGATGAGGTAGTCGTTGTTGGTTATGGCGTGCAGAAGAAGTCGAATGTAACGGGATCTGTGGCTTCTATTAAGACGGATGATTTTAATGATTTAAATATGGATGTGTCGCATGTTATTCAAGGACGTGTGGCTGGTGTCAATGTTTCCAATGGGAACATTATCATTCGTGGAGCGGCTTCTATCAATGGCGCGGATCCGTTGTGGATCGTGGATGGAGTGCCGGGTAGCGCTCCTAATTTTAATGATATAGAATCTATCGAGATCTTGAAGGATGCGGCTTCTACTGCTATTTATGGTGCCCGGGGAGCAGGTGGTGTGATCCTTGTTACCACTAAAAAGGGAAAGATAGGGAAACTTTCTATTAATGCGAGAGTAAACTTTGGAATAGAGACTCCGATCGATTTGCCGGATATGCTGCATACCGCAGACTTTATTGACCGGAAACTGGCGGCAGGCTTCCCTAATAATCCCAATTCCGGCTGGGATAATCCCGCTTCGCTACCAGATACAGACTGGGAAGATCTGGTTTGGCGTAATGCTTTTAGGCAAAACTATTTTTTACAGATGACGGGTGGTAATGAGAAAACTACATTTAATATGTCTGCGGAGTTCTACAAGAATCAGTTTATCGAACGTTATTCATTTGAGGATGCGGGTAATTTCCGTGTGGCTAGCCAGACAAATATAAGTAAACGTGTGAAATTTTCCGAGATCCTGACTGTTGGTTTTAATAATACGGATCCCCATTTGTATGGGCAGACGAATAATGATTATGTTTATTACCGCCAAGTTCCTACGATGGTGCCTTATGATAATACCAACGAAGCTGGTGGAGGTTGGGGGAAACATCCGGCAGGTGGTTACTACGAGGGACCTAATCATGTGGCTACACTAATGTCGCATCATGCGAATGAACGTAGGTTTTGGGCCCGGGCAAATGCGATTTTGGATTGGGAGATTATCAATGATTTAAAATTCCAAGCGAATTTCTCTGCCAATTTTGACTCCCATGCGAATAATTTGTTCTTAGAATCATGGAATTTGGGATCTTTGTCTCAACAGGATTATTACTCGAAAGATTATGGCTCCGGTTATGATTTACGTATGTTATATACATTGACTTATGATCATACTTTTGGGGAGAAACACTATGTAAAAGGTATGGTTGGCTACGAGGCTTATCGGGCGACGGCTTCTTCGGCAGGTGGTTGGAAAAACGGCTTCTTGGTTCAGCCTTCGGATGATATTAGTTTAGGTACGGGAGATAAAGATGTATCCGGAACGAAAACGGAAGGTCGTAGTTTATCCCAGTTCGCTCGTGTAAACTATGCTTATGATGACAGGTATTTGCTAGAGGCTAGTATTCGTCGGGATGGTTATGATAACTTTGGTCCAGAGAATCGGTTTGGTGTGTTTCCTTCGGCTTCTGTTGGTTGGAATGTGGGAAAAGAGAGCTTTGTAAAGGATAATATAACATGGATGTCTCAATTAAAACTGAGAGGAAGTTATGGTAAAATTGGTAACAATACAATTCCTCAATTCTTGTATGAACCTTCTTTTACGAATAATTATCTATATTATTCATATGATGGGCAAAATACGCAGAGAGGATTCTGGTATTCAAATGTTGCGAATGCTACGATTAAATGGGAAGACGTGGCCCAATGGAATATAGGTGTTGACGCAAGTTTTCTGGATAATCGCTTGAATACGACAATCGAGTATTATGATAAGAAAACTTCCGATATGCTGTATTCAGTAGGTGTGCCACCTTCTGCCGGGCCTTCTTCGGAACCATTTAGCGAGACCTCTTCTTATCGGGCTAATATCGGAAAGATAAGCAATAGAGGTTTCGAATGGATGGTTCAATGGAGGGATTCCTATAAAGATTTCAGGTATGACGTGGCTTTTACGTTGTCTACCAACAAGAACAAAGTGGTAAAGTTAAGTGACCAAGTGAATCCGATCATTTGGGCTGGAAGCGATGCGGCTTTGAATAGTTCTATTTATCGTACGGAAAATGGGCAACCGATGGGACAGATGTATGGATATGTAGTGGATGGCATTATTCAAGACCAAGCGGAAATCGATGCCTTAAACGCTCAATCTCCGGATGGATTGTACCAACAAGCAGGTACGGCTCCGGGTGATTTGAAATATAAGGATTTAAATGGAGACGGAAAGGTGACGAATGAGGATAAGACATATATCGGTAATCCTTGGCCGGATTTGATGTATGGATTGAATATAAATTTGTCATGGAAAGGCTTTGATTTAAGTATGGGCTGGTTAGGAAACGCAGGTGTTGATGTCTTTAATAGCGCTAAGCTTTATGAAAGAAGTTTCTATGGCGACTATAATACGACTTATAAGGTATATGAGGCGTGGAGTCCGACGAACCGGGCTACTTCACATCCTCGAGTAACGAAAGAGGATCCGAATGGAAACTTCAAGAATGTCTCCTCTTATTTTGTGGAGGATGGTTCTTTCTTTAAATTGAAGAATTTACATTTCGGCTATAATTTACCGAAATCAATACTTTCTCATTTGAAGATAGAAGGTTTGAAGTTTTATATTAACTGCGATAATTTATTTATTATCACAAAGTTCCAAGGAGATCCTGAATTAGGTGGTGGATATTTGGAACGAAATATGTATTCTGTGAAACGGGCTCCATCCACCCGCACCATTATGGGCGGTTTAAGTTTAACCCTCTAAATTAATAGGAAGATGAAGAAATTAGTTATATTATTAGCTGCTGCGTTAACTTTTAATAGTTGTTCGGATAGTTTTCTGGATTTATCAAATCCCAGTGCGTTATCTCCAAGTGTCTACCCTAAATCTATGGCGGATATGGAGACTATCGTAACATCAGTTTATGCGAATATGGTCGCTGTGCCTTTGTATGGAAAGAGGGTTATGGCGAAAGGGACATTCTGTGTGGATCATACGGTAGATATGGCTTGGACTGGTGACGCCAACTGGAACCAGTTGGCGACCAATCAAGTGACTTCTGATAATGCTTACATTGGGACGTTATGGATTGGTTATTATAAAATGATCTCTTGTGCGAATACCGTATTGGAGCAATTGGAAAGAATCGACAAGGAGAAGTTTACGGATGCGGATTTAGCAAGACTTTCGCAGATGAAGGGAGAAGCTTTGTTTTGGAGAGGTTGGGCACACCAACAGTTAGTAGCGTTTTTTGGGGAGGGATATCCTTGCAACGGGGATGGCGATAAAAAAGGTGTACCTGTTCGTTTACAGGTAGCATCGACTCCGGATATGCTAAATATAGAACGTAGCACGGTGGCCGAGGTTTACGATCAGATCTTGAAAGATTATGAGGCAGCCAAACTTTTGCTACCTGCCGTATGGGAAGAGCGGGCGGACTATCCACGTCCAACCTCTGTTGCCGTTGCTAGTTACATCGGGCAAGCGAATTTGTATATGGGTAATTATGATGCGGCAAAGAAAGCGTTGAAAGAGGTTATTGATTCTTCCGGAAAAGAATTGCTCCCTTTCAATGAATATGCGAAGATGTTTAATGAGGATCAGGAGAAATTTAATAGAGAATCGATCTTAGAGATTAATTTCCGTAATGGGGATACTTCCGGATATTTTTGGTATGGAGAAGGTTCTCAATATGGATTGATCGCTGCCTTATGTTTCCAGAACGCAAGTGAAGATGTTGAGGCGGCCGGTTGGGGTAATATTTTCTTTCATGATGCGAATATTAAACGTTTTAATGGAGATCCTCGTCTGGATATCGCCGCTTTGCGTCCGGGAACTCCTGTTATTATGAATGGACAGCAGACGCAGGTTCTGAAATATAAGGATACGGAGGCTGACATTCAAGGTTGGAGCATGCGAAAATACAATCCGTTGAAAAGTACGGTGAATGAGTTGAATTTAGGGGTTGGTATTAATATGTATTTGATGCGTTTGGCGGATGTATATTTGATGTATGCGGAAGCTTGTCAGGCTACGGGAGATGAGGTAAATGCCCGGAACTATATGAATCTGGTAAGAAGAAGAGCTTATAATGGAGATAGTTCCCATGATATAACGGCTAGTGGAGAAGCTTTGAGAGATGCGATTCGGGAGGAACGTTTCATGGAGTTCTGCGGTGAGGGCGTACAACATTGGCAAGATGTTTGCCGCTGGAAGGTCTTGGATGAGGAGATTAGCCGTTGGTATGGAAAGACACGTGTTGGTAATCCGCATTATGATGCGAAAGATTTGTATTTCCCGATACCCAAGGTTGAAATGGAGAATAATCCGAATATGACACAAAGCATAGGTTACGAGAACGAGTAGATATAACTTGTTGAAAAGTTCATCAAAGAAAAGGAATAGGATAGTTCTCTTGGGATCGCTAATCCTATTCTTTTTTTATTCCTTTATGATCATATTAAATCTTATTGAATAATGAAGATGATAGATGTATCGAAAGTAAGAGTCTTTCGGGGGAGTCTCTTTGTATTGCTTATGCTCTTTATGCGGATAGGTTGGGCCTCAAATGATGATAGCACCTATAATATCGTGGATTTTGGAGCTAAAGGAGATGGAATAACAGACAATACCCAGTTCATCAACAGGACAATAGAAGCTTGTTCCTTGAGAGGGGGAGGAACGGTTATCATTCCGGAGGGAACGTTTTTGACAGGAAGTATTCTGCTGAAAAGTAAAGTAAACTTATTCTTAGAAAGTAATGCCGTAGTGAAAGGCATAAATAATCTGGAAAAGTACCGTTCTATATCCGATCTTAATCAAGATGAGGCTTATTATAAAGTAAAACCCCGGAATTGGAACAAGGCATTGCTTTTAGGAGATCAAGTTGAAGGTGTGTCAATTACAGGAGAGGGGGTAATCGATGGTGCCCATATTCAAGATAAAAAAGGTGAAGAAGGGATGAGAGGCCCTCATATTTTCTTTTTGTCGAGATCGAAAGGGATTAAGATATCGGGAGTTAAACTACGAAGAGCATCGAACTATGCTTTTATGAGTTATGATATTGAAAGGGCTTCTTTCGATAATCTTTTAGTGGAGGAAGGATGGGATGGGATCCATATTCGTGGCGGAAAAGATATCCGTATCCGAAATTGCCGTTTTTATACGGGTGATGATGCTGTTGCGGGTGGGCTATGGAAGAATATGGTAATAGAGAATTGCTATATGAACTCATCGTGCAATGGGATAAGGTTGATAATGCCGGCTACTGGTTTAAAGATCGTTGATTGTGAATTTAGAGGTCCGGGAAAATATCCACATCGGACTTCCGGTGAGCAAAAACGTAGGAATATGCTTTCCGGGATATTGCTCCAACCGGGCGCATGGTTTCCTGCGTTTGGGGAAGTAAAGGATATATTGATATCTAGCTGTTCTTTTGATCAATTGGATAATCCGTTTCTAGTCACATTGAATGAGGGGAACCGGGGAGAGCGGATCTGTCTGGAGCATATAAGAGGTACACGTTTAATGAAAGCGGCCGCCTCGGTAGAGAGTTGGGGAGATAGTAGTTTGAAAGATGTCCGGCTTTCGGATGTTTCCTTATCGTATGTTGGAAACAAAGGTCAAGAAATAGTAGGACGTACTCCCTCGAAGCCATTGACCGATTATCGTGCGCTCCCTTGCTGGGGGCTTTACCTTCATAATTTAGATCGAGTGATTTTACGGAATGTTCGGTTAGATTGTGAGAATGGGAAAGTTGGCCCAGCCTCTTGTTTCGATAATGTGGGGTCCGTGGAGATTTATAATGTAAGTTTTTAATCTTAAAAAGAATTAGTATGCGAAAATATCTTTTGTTTTGTCTAGCTTTTTGTGTATTGGGTTGTTTGGCTCAAGATTTGATCGTCCGTCCGAACGATCCTATTATTTATAAGAAAGAGGGCGGTGCCTTTTTATGGCTGGGGGATACGGCTTGGGAGTTATTTCATGTATTGGATAAGGAGGAGATCGTTCATTATCTGGATAACCGGCAAGAAAAGGGCTTTACGGTAATACAGGCTGTTATCTTATCTGAACTGGATGGTTTGGATAAACCGAATGCGTATGGATATTTGCCCTTGGTTGATAAAGACCCTACCCAAATCACGGAAGGGTACTTTGAGTTGGTGGATTTTGTGATTCGAGAGGCCGGCAAACGAGGAATGTATATCGGGCTTCTACCTACTTGGGCAAACAATGTGGTAGAGAAAGACGGAAATCCAGCATTGTTTAATCCAGATAATGCGTATACATACGGGAAAATACTAGGAACCCGGTATAAAAACGAAGCTGTAATATGGATTCTTGGTGGCGATAGAAATGTAGTTACGGATGAGGAGTTCGAGATCTGGCAATCTATGGCGAAGGGAATTCAGGAGGGAAATGGAGGAACACAACTAATGTCCTATCATCCGACGGGAGAGATTTCCTCGCATTATTGGTTCCACAATGAGTCTTGGCTATCATTCAATATTCTCCAAAGCGGGCATTACCGCCGGATGGATCCGGTATATCGTTTTTCGGGTATGTATGCTCAATTGAATCCGATTAAACCGTTTGTAAACGCGGAACCTTCATACGAGGACATACCGGTTCGTTTCTGGGAATATTTTGATTATGCTAAATTCGGGAAGAAAAAGGAGGACATAATAGGTGATAACGGGTTGATTAAGGATACGACTTATTTTACGGATGGAATTTACGATGACTATGATATCCGTATGCAGGCTTATTGGACTTATTTGTCTGGAGCTGCCGGATATACCTATGGGAATAACGCTATTTGGCAAATGTATAAGCCGGGTGGTAAATATCATGTACCATGCCTCTCGTTTTGGGATGGTGCGTTGGATAGGCCGGGAGCCGAATGTATGCGCTATGTAAAGTCTTTGTTTACGATGTATCCGTTAGATCGTTTCCGTCTGGATCTATCCGTTTTGTTTGGAATTAATTACAATGACGCAAGTTATATCACTCCCGTTTTAGCAAAAGATAAGACTTTTATTTTAGTTTATTTGAGCCAAGGGCAGGATGTAAGAATACAAATGAGTAAATTGCGATCTTTAGGTAAAGCTTATTGGTTCAATCCGAGGAATGGGGCGAGAACCTTGATCGGACCGGTCGAGAATAAGGGAATTCGTACATTCAATGCGCCCGGAGAAGCGGGAGAGAGGGGAAATGATTGGATCTTAATTTTGGAGGCGGATGATAGGTAGACGATGTATAAATTTTAAATAATAAAAGTCATTATGAAGAAGATCAATGTTTTGCTGTTAGCCTTTTTGCTGTTAAGTTTTTGGGCGAATGCCCAGCAGTATCCTTTTAACGGGTTGGATATGAATATGGGAAACCTTTCTCGTTTGTCGAATGCGCAGAGTCGTTCGATCAGTCCGGAGAATTTTACGGGGGAGAAAGGGAAAGGAGCGATGGCTGATCCCGTGAGAGATAAGGATGTCCGGAATAAGGCGAATGCGGCCGGCCCAGCGAAAGATTTGGGGAAAGGCTGGAAAGTAAATCCTTTTATTATCGTGAAACCGGGGGAGACAGTTACCATCGCGGAGATTGATGGCCCGGGGGCTATCCAGCAGATATGGATGACTCCCACTGGCAACTGGCGATTCTCGATACTCCGTATGTATTGGGACGACGAGAAAGAGCCTTCGGTTGAATGTCCGGTCGGGGATTTCTTCGCCAGTGCTTTTAATGAGTATGCCCAACTATCTTCGTTAGCGGTCTGTGTAAACCCCGGGAGCGCTTTCAATTGCTACTGGAAGATGCCGTTCCGTAAGAAAGCACGCATAACATTGGAGAATATTAACAATGCGGAAGAGATGCGTTTGTATTACCAAATTAATTATACCTTGACGGAAGTGCCGGAGGATGAGGGATATTTCCATGCACAGTTCCGTCGTTCCAACCCGACACAAGGCTCTAGCCATACGTTGGTGGATGGAATCAAGGGAAAGGGACAATATGTCGGAACTTATTTGGCTTGGCGTGTCAATGATAACTGTTGGTGGGGTGAAGGAGAGATCAAGTTCTATATGGATGGCGACAAGGAATACCCGACAATCTGTGGAACAGGTACGGAGGATTATTTCTGCGGTTCGTATAACTTCGAGAATCAGAAAACACATCAGTACCAAGAATTCACCACTCCTTATGCGGGAATGCACCAAGTGATCCGTCCGGATGGCCTATATCGGGCTGTTACGGCGTTCGGCTTGTATCGCTGGCATATCTTGGACCCGGTTCGTTTTGAAAAGGATCTGAAGGTTACGATTCAAGATTTGGGTTGGCGGCACGACGGTAGGTATAATAACCAGAAGTCGGATATCTCATCGACTACTTTCTGGTATCAGGCGGAACCACACGCTAAATTCCCGGCATTACCCAGTAAGGATGATTTGGAGATTCCGAGATGGTAAATGGCCTGTGGTAAGATGTTAAATGTTATTTCCGATTAAACCTTTCCTTTTTATCGATGTCTATTCTTTCGAAGCGCTTCATAAACAGGTAATTTATAATAAAAGTAATAAGTAGTAGTTTATGAAAAAGGTAATAGGATTGTGTTTGGTTGTATTGTTGAGTTCAACTTCTGTGTTCGCTCGTGAGAACAGGCGTATGGACAAGCGTAAGATGGATCCGTCCGCACGTTGCGAGAAGATGATCGCCGACTTGAAGCTGGATGAGAAACAAGCGGTGGAGTTCCGTAAACTTCAAAAAGAGTATATGGAAAAGGCTCA
>ERZ839947.1817-NODE-1817-length-17926-cov-2.844273_pt1 | contig 17926 bp, 18 predicted proteins | sample MGYA00519908_ERZ839947 | MGnify/ENA primary metagenome ERZ839947 (study PRJEB31850, sample SAMEA3708857) | human gut metagenome | biome: human gut; feature: human-associated habitat; material: faeces | place: China | collected 2014 ... | reverse complement strand
CGACGCCATCAAGCACGGCGGCTATGACCCCCACAAGGTGGCCCTGTTCATCACCCAGACCGGCGGCGGCTGCCGGGCCAGCAACTACATCCATCTGCTGCGCAAGGCCCTGGCCAAGGCGGGGATGGACTACATCCCTGTGATCTCCGTCTCCTTCGGCCTGGAGAAGAACCCTGGCTTCAGCCTGAGCGTGGACCTGATCCGCAAGCTGGTATACGGTATGATGTACGGCGACCTGATCATGTGGGTATCCAACCAGGTCCGCCCCTATGAGGTGGAGGCGGGCGCCGCCGACGCCATGGTAGATCGCTGGACCCAGCAGCTGGTGGACCGCTTCCAGGCGGGAAAGGGCATGAGCCGCAAGCAGATGCGCCGGATCTTCGATGAGATCTGCGCCGACTTTGCCACTATCCCGGTGACCGGTGAGCAAAAGGTCCGGGTGGGCATCGTGGGCGAGATCTATGTGAAGTTCTCCTCCCTGGGCAACAACCACCTGGAGCAGTTCCTCCTGTCCGAGGGGGTGGAGCCTGTGGTCCCCGGCCTGACCGACTTTATGATCTTCAAGATCTACAACCGGGTGGCCGATGTAGACCTGTACGGCGGAAAGCTGATCAAGAAGGCCGCCTGCCGCGCCTTTATGTCCTATATCCAGAGCTGCCAGAAGGATATGATCCAGGCTCTGGAGCGCTCCGGCCGCTTCCGCGCCCCGGGCACCTTCGACGACCTACACAAACTCATCCACGGCTACTTGGGCGACGGCAACAAGATGGGCGAAGGCTGGCTGCTCACCGCTGAGATGCTGGAGCTGATCCACACCGGTACCGGCAACATCGTCTGCACCCAGCCCTTCGGCTGCCTGCCCAACCACATCGTGGGCAAGGGGATGATCCGCAAGCTGAAGGACGACTACCCCATGAGCAACATCGTTGCCATCGACTACGATCCCGGCGCCACCCGGATCAACCAGGAGAACCGGATCAAACTCATGCTGGCCAACGCCAAGGGCCTGGCTCAGCATCAGGCCGCCGTCCCCCACAGCAGCGAGCCTGTCCAGGTGGAGAAGCCCCGCTCCCTCACCCATGCCGGAGCCCACGCCTGAGTGTTCCGGACAAACAAACAGGACCAATAAAACGCTCCTTCTCCGGTCTCTCTCCGGAAAAGGAGCGTTTTTTCTATGCTTGATGCACAGCTCGGTCAGCGGTGATTCACCGCATACATATAGTCGATCAGATCCAGCACCTTGTTGGAATAGCCCCACTCGTTGTCATACCAGGCGATGAGCTTCACAAAGCGGTCATTCAGCATGATGCCCGCGGTCTCGTCCAAAATGGAGGTATGGGGGTTCCCGATAATATCGGAGGAGACGATCTGGTCCCGGGTATAGGACAGGATCCCCTTCATGGGGCCGGCAGCCGCCTGATGGACCGCCTCGCAGATCTCCTCATAGGTGGTGGAGGTACACAGGCGGGCGGTCAGATCCACCACGGATACGTCGTTGGTGGGGATGCGGAAGGACATCCCGGTCATCTTCCCCTTCAGCTCCGGCATGACCAGCCCCACCGCCTTGGCCGCGCCGGTGGAGGATGGAATGATGTTCCCGATCACAGAGCGGCCCGTCCGCCAGTCCCGGCCGGCCCGGGCATCCACCGCCTTCTGCTTGGCCGTGGAGGCATGGATGGTGGACATGAGGGCCTCTTCGATCCCGAAGTTGTCCTGGATGACCTTGGTCAGTGGGGCCAGGCAGTTGGTGGTGCAGGAGGCATTGGAGACAAAGTTCATGCTGGAGTCATAGGTCTCGTGGTTGACGCCCATGACGAAGGTGGGAGTCACATCATCCTTGGCTGGGGCAGTGATGACCACCTTTTTCGCTCCGCCCTTTAAGTGCAAAGAGCCCAGCTCCTGAGTGTTGAACGCGCCTGTGGACTCAATAATGTACTCGGCTCCGCAGTCAGACCAGGGGATCTCCCCCGCGTCGCTCTGGCTGAACACACAGATCTTATGCCCATTGACGATCAGGTTCTCCCCGTCGTGCTCCACCGTCCCATGGAACGTACGAAACACCGAATCATATTTGACCATATATTCCATATAGTCCAGATCCGCTTTTCTCAGGTTGATGCCCCGAAGCTCAAATTTTTCTCCCCGCTCCAGCATGATCCGGAGCGCGATGCGCCCGATCCGACCAAACCCATTAATACCAACCGGAATACCCATGACACACTGACCTCCATTTTAATTTTGATTTCGATGCTCTTTTTCACCTATTAGTCTTTTCTTAATTATATATCATATTTATTTTTTGTCCATACCTCTTCCATTTTTCTTTCGAAATTCATAGCTCAACTTATTTTGATTCATTTTTTAACTTTAGTTAATTCTTATGTGTTATTTTTATATATCAATCATAATCCTAATTATTCCATTTCTGGCTCCTGCATCCTTTCCATATACGACAGGAGCGCCCCTCCGGCCTTTCTGTCCGGCCAGATGGGCGCTCCCGCTGTTCTTCTTCAAAAGGTTTGGGCCACTCGCCCCGCGCTATTTGTTCCCCTCCAGAGAGCGGGGCCCAAAGCCGTGGGGCAGGAGCTCCTCCAGAGCGGCGGCCTGGAAGTCTCCGTCCCCCCTGGCAGCCAGCACCCGCAGCCCGGGCGCAAACTCGTACAGCATCTGCCTGCAGCTTCCGCAGGGCCAGCAGTAGTCCCCGCCCCGCCCCGCGATGGCAATGGTGGTCCAGTCGTCCCGGTGGCCCTCGCTGACCGCCTTCAGCAGGGCGGTACGCTCGGCACAGATCGTGGAGCCAAAGGCGGCGTTCTCCACATTGCAGCCGGTAAATACAGTGCCGTCCCGGCACAGCAGAGCGGCTCCCACAGGAAAGCGGGAATAGGGTGCATAAGAAAATCGATGCATGGAAAACGCGCGTGCTACCAGCTCCTGGTCTGTCATATATGCTTCCTCCTGATCGTCGGCCCGGATCTCACTCCGGACGCGTTGTTTCCTCTATTATATCCCGCACGGCCCTTTCGGACAAGGTCAACCGTACAGCTTGACTCCGCTTTCCCAGATTCGTCTGTGCATTTCTTACAAAATCAGTGCAAATATATTTTGTATTGAACGCAAAAACACCGTGTCAAAAAACACAAGATATAGTGGACAAGCCAGCCAAGGTGTGCTATAATCAGGTCCCGAAGCACCATTCGGCCTCTGGCCGTTTTCTCATAGAGCGGCGCGGACGCGCCCGGATCTTAACAGGAGAGGAGCCCCCAAATGAAAGTCATCAAGCGCGACGGTTCTATCGTCGATTACGACCGCAGCAAGATCAGTACCGCCATTCAAAAGGCCAACGACGAGGTCCCAGAGGAGGACCGCCTCAGTCAGGACCGCATCGACGCCATCATTGACCGCATTGAAGAACTGAAGCGCCCCCGGATTCTGGTGGAGGACATCCAGGACCTGGTGGAGCAGGGACTGGTTGCGGAAAACAAGTTCCATCTGGCCAAGACCTACATCATCTACCGCTATAACCGGGCCCTGGTGCGCAAAGCCAACACCACCGACGAGTCCATCCTCTCCCTGCTCCGCAACGAAAATAAGGAGCTGGCCGAGGAAAACTCCAACAAGAACACCATGATCGCCGCCACCCAGCGGGACTATATCGCCGGTGAGGTGAGCCGGGACCTGACCCGGCGCATCCTGCTGCCCGAGTACATCTCCAAGGCCCACGACGAGGGCGCCATTCACTTCCACGACGCGGACTACTTCGTTCAGCCCATCTTCAACTGCTGCCTGATCAACATCGGAGACATGCTGGACAACGGCACTGTGATGAACGGCAAGCTCATTGAGAGCCCCAAGAGTTTTCAGGTGGCCTGCACCGTTACCACACAGATCATCGCCTGCGTGGCCTCCAACCAGTACGGCGGTCAGAGCGTGGACATGAGCCATCTGGGCAAATACCTGCGCCGCAGCCGGGAGAAGTTCCGCAAGCACATCTTCTACGAGTGCGCCGGTCAGGTGGACGAGGCCACCCTGGCCGCCCGGCGTGCCAAGTGGATCTGTCCCGAACCCAAGATCAAGACCGGCTATCTGGCCCGGTATGCAAAACTGGTCACCTCCGCCGCCCGGGGCGCCGTTCTGGAATAACCAAAAGCTCCCTCGGGGTCAAACCCCGAGGGAGCTTTTGATTATAGTTCCGGAGTGTTGTTGCCGTAGGGGCTCTGGTAGCCGCCTGGGCCGTTGTTCTCCCGGTAGGAGAGGGAGCCATGGGTCACCCAGTCGTAGAAGTTGGCCTCCGTGCCGTTCATGTAGGGGTTGAGCCACAGGCTGAACGCCCCCGCAGCCACCGTACCCAGCAATGTGCCCAGAGCGGGGCTGAACAGCGTGCCCAGGCCGATCCCCACCAGCTCCACCAACGCCACCAGGAGGAGCCAGCCGAAAAAGGACCAGTCTAAAATGAACAGCTCCCCCTTCCACCCCTTCATCGCCTGCTTGCTCTGAGTGATGGATTCCAATGCGCCCATCTCGGGGTGATCCAGCAGAAAATAGGTGGCCAGGCGGTAGCGGTAACTGAAAATGACCATCATCACCATACCGCCGATGAGCAGAAGGATGGCCAGCATCATCAGCCCCATGCTCCCCAGCAGGGCGGCAAGGATCATCACCACCATATAGGGCACCATGAACAGCAGGCCCCACAGGCTGAGGAAAATGGAGGTCAGCAGACTGACCAGAATAGCCCGGCCCAGGGCTGCAAAGCCGTCAAACAGCCGCCGGTAGCCCGGCTGCTCCCCCCGCGCCATCCGCAGGGCGTAGGATGCATAGCCGAAGTTCATCACCCAGAAGTATACATTGAGCAGCAGCGAAACCAGCATATACACTGCCACCATACCGGGCGACAGCAGACTCTTGAAGATGAACATCGGGTCGTAGGCCCCGTCCAGCAGGTACAGATATGCCGTATAGAGCGCATCATAGATCGGGTTTGTCAGCACAAGTCCCACCAGATAGCTCACTCCAGTGGTCAACAGGACAAAGACCAGGGTCACCAGCATGGGGTTGGGGTTGGTATTCCGCATGGCTGCCTTGGCCAGCCGTTTCGCCTCGGGTCGGTTGAAGCCCATCGCGATCCCTCACATTCTCATTTTATTTGTGAAGATATCATATCATACCGCTAGACTGATTGCAAGGCCGGCAGCTCCATCCAGATCCGCACGCCTCCCGCCCGGTTCTCCGCCCAGCAGGTCCCCCCGTGGGCTGCTGCCGCCGTCCTGACAATGGCCAGCCCCAGCCCCGTACCCCCGGTAGAATGGCTCAAACAGGTGGGCCAGCTCCCGGGTGGTGAGACTGGGGCCGTCGTTGTCCACCGCCAAGCGGAGCCAGCCGCCTACCCGTTCCAGCCGCACCGACACCGCGCCCCCCTCCGGCGTATACCGCAGGGCATTGGAGGCCAGGTTTTCCACCGCGCTCTCCAGCCGTGCCCGGTCGCCGAATACCTGTCCAGGCTCCAGATTCAGCTTCAGGTGGAGCCCCTTTCGCTCCAGTGGGAGGGCCAGCCGGTCAAAGACCGCCCGCACCAGGGCGTCCATCGCCAGCACCTCCCGGTGCAGCGCCCCGCCCTCCTCCATGCGGGAGAGCTCCAGCAGGCTGCCCACCAGAGCGGCCATGCGGTCGCTCTCGTCCAGCACCACATCCAGGTATTCCCCCCGCCGGGCCGGGGCAATGTCCTCCCTCAGCGCCTCCGCGTGGGTGCGGAGCACCGCAAGGGGGGTCTTCAGCTCATGGGCCGCCGCCCGGGTGAAGGCCCGTTCCCGCTCCAACGTTTCCCGCTGGCGGCGGTCCGTAAAGACGGCCATGCCCACCGCTGCCAGCAGCGTGAGCACTGCTGTGGGCCCCTGCCCCCTCAGGGCTACACGCAGAGGATTGCAGGTATATGCGGTGGCGACGATGATCTCCCCATCACTCATGGGGGCGCACTCACTGCCGTCAGACGATATGGAAACACGGCTCGTTGTGGGGGTGTCGCCGCCCAGCAGCGCATCCAGGCTTGTCTCTGCCGCCCGGAAGGTTTGTAACAGCTCCCGTGGGGAGGCCGACACGCCTACCAACGCAGAATTCAACTGAACCCCGTCGAACCGGAGCGTAACTAACTCCCTACCGTCGAAAAATCCGCTGTCAGTGTCCACCAAGGTGATCTCCCGGTCAGCATAGCAGTAGGTGAGCCTCTGAGGATAGATGACCTCCCGCTTCTCGTCCACCCCCCCCACCACCTCGCAGTAGAGTCCCCCGGTCTCCAGCTCCTCATAGAATCCACCGGCTGTGCCAAAAAAATTTCCAAGGCCCGGTTCGGCCCGCAACCGCTCAGCCAGCGAGAGCTGTTCTTCCTCGCTCAGCACCGGGTCCAACAGAAGGCTCCAGGTATAAACCCCCGTCCCAATGGGACTGGCTGTCCCCATAGCCATGGGCCGCCGGGCCAGCTCCCTGCCCCTACGATCATACACCCGTGTCTGCGTGATACCGCCGATGGAATACAGCGGCTCTTCCATCAGCCGCCAAGTCAAAATCACCGGCTTTTTTGTCTCCGCCGCAGATCCATTCCAGATCTCGGAATACTGGTACTCCACAGACCACCGGTACGACTGCATAGATGCCCCCATGCGTGCGCTCTGCCCCTCGGAATTGAGCCACAGCAGCACCAGCATCATCCAAAGCCAGAGGGCTGAAAACATTGGAAGCGTCCCTTTGAACAACCGTCTAATCCGCCCCATGCTGCTCCCCCTCCAGCTTGTAGCCTACCTTGAAGACCGTCCTGATCTGCTTTCCCGCCGGACCGAGGGCGGCGCGGAGGGCCTTGATCCGGCCGTCCACCGCCCGGTCTCCCCCCTCGAAGTCGATGCCCCACACCTTGTCCAGGAGCTGCTCCCGGCGGAGCACCTGGCCCTTGTTGCGCACCAGGCAGAGCAGCAGCTCGTACTCTCTGGGCGGGAGGGCCACCAGACGGCCGCCCACCGTGCAGGCCCGGCGGCCCGGCTCCAGGGTGATCGCCCCGCAGGCGAGTGTCTCCGCGCCCCCTCCCCGGCTGCGGCGGATAAGCGCCTCGGTTTTGGCCAGCAGCACCGCCAGGGAGAAGGGCTTGGTCACATAGTCGTCCGCCCCCAGCTCCAGACCGGTGACCTGGTCCAGCTCCAAGTCGTTGGCGGTGAGAATGAGCACAGGCAGAGCGGAGCGGGCCCGCAGGCGGCGGAGCAGCTCCAGGCCGCTGCCGTCCGGGAGGTTCAGGTCCAGCACCACCAGGGAAAAGGGCCGCTCCTCCAGGGCCCGCTCCCCCTGGTCCAGGGTGGACGTCTGGATAAACCTCCGCCCCTCTCCCTCCAGGCCCAGCCGGATGCCCTGGCTGAGGGCACGGTCATCCTCTACGATCAGAATGTCATCCATACAGTCCGCCCTCTCTTTGCCCCACAGTCCGCTGCGGGGCTGATTTCAGCAATTATACCACGGGCCTTCCGGTGGGACAAGGGCGGCAGTCCGGCGGAGGGGCGGAACGGACCAGAGGAGAAAAGTGTAAAGTTGGCTTGACATATCTTGCATGAGGTGTTATACTCCAAAATGTAAAGCAAGCTTTACAAATGAGGAGGTGATGGCGTGACCAACCGGATCGCAGAGCTGCGAAAGGAGCGGAAGCTGTCCCAAGCGGAGCTGGCGGAGGCGGTGGACGTCACCCGCCAGACCATCATTTCACTGGAAAGCGGGCGGTACAACGCCTCGCTGCTGCTGGCCCACCGGATCGCCCGCTATTTCGGTCTGACCATCGAGGCGGTGTTCCTGTTTGATGAGGAAGAATGACAGACCCGCTTCGCCGGGGCGGGCATGACAGGAGGGTGCTGGAATGAAATATATTCAAAGGAAAACTGTGCTGCTGGGATCTGTTCTGGGGGTGGCCGTGGGCCTCTTTGCCGGCGCGCTGGTGCTGGGCGAACGGCTCTCCCCTCCGGTGAGCGGACTGTGCTTTGGAGTGGCCGGGATCCTGGGCGGGGTGGCCGGTTCCCGCCTGATCATGGCTCGTGTGGAGCGGAACTGGACACCGGAGGAGCGAAAGGAGATCGAGCGGGGGGAGCGGGACGAGCGCAATGTGACCATCCGGGAGAAGGCGGCGTACTCCAGCTGGTACTGGAGCCTGTATCTGCTGTGGGGGCTGTGGCTGCTGACCCTGGTGACGCAGGGCGGGATGTATGTGGCCTTTGTGTCGGCGGCCATCGTGCTGCACTGTATTTTTTACATGGTCAATGTCGGGCGCTGGTCCCGGCGGATGTGACCCACCCGGTTCCCGGTGGTTCCTGCTCCGGGAAGAGACTGGAAAAGACAAGAAAGAGGAGGAATTACGGTGCAATATCAGAAGGAATACCATTCTCCCCTGGGGGAGATGCTGTTGGCGGCGGATGACGAGGGTCTGGTCGGGATCTGGTTCCAGGGGGCGGTGCACTTTGGACGGGGGCTGGAGCCCGGGGGCCGGGAGGGGGAGCACCCCTTTCTGTCGGAGGCGGAACGGTGGCTGGACTGCTACTTCTCCGGCCATGAGCCGGAGTTCCAGCCGCCCATCCACTGGAGCGGCACCCCGTTTCAGCAGACCGTGTGGGGGCTGCTGCGGCAGATCCCATACGGGGCCACCATCACCTATGGAGAACTGGCCGTGCGTGCGGCGGAGCAGCTGTGTCGGCCCAGGCGGTGGGCGGGGCTGTGGCCCGCAATCCGATCTCCGTTCTGGTGCCCTGCCACCGGGTGGTGGGGGCGGACGGCAGCCTGACCGGATATGCCGGCGGCCTGGAGCGGAAGCGCCGGCTGCTGGATCTGGAGGCTGCGGGGAGAACCTGCCCAGATCAGGCGGATTAGGAGGAAAGCTGACCGGCGGGACCGTGATACTAAAAAGGGCGGTTTTATTTTACTTTTCCCGGATCAGCTCAGCCAGCTTCTCCTCACATTCCTCCTCGGTGGCGGCGTAGATGTTCCGAGCCATGCGCTTCTAGCCTGGATCAGTAACCGTTGGATCTCCTCTGGCGTCAGGACCTTCATTTATCTGGGCTTGGCAGATGGCAGCTTACATCCATCCGAAAGATTTCGGAAGATCAGTTTTTCTTCCACGGCCTTGTCCAGCGCGGCATGGAGGATGGTGTGGATGCCGCGAACGGTCTGGTCTAACAGTCCTTCGCCGTAGAGCTCGGTCCGTATCAGCCGGCCACCCTTTTTAAGGGATACATAGAATTCCTGGATGTCTGCGGTGGTCAGCTTGTCCAGATGGATTTGCCCTAACTCTTGGATGATATGCTGATAGATCCGCCGTTCATAGGACATCTGCGTGTTCGGGCGGAGATTTGGCTTTTTATATCCTTGATACCAGAGGTCCAGCCAATCGGCCAGTAAGATTCCGGTTTTAGGCTGGTCCGGCGCAGGTTCTTTCAGCGCATCCCGAAGTTGTGCCAGCTTTGCTGCACACTCCGACTTGGTTTTGGCGAGGACATTTCAAGTATAAAACTCTGCAAAAATAAAAAAGACATGATTTGCAGATCTTTAAGTAGAACAACATCGGAGCACATCATTCTAAAAGAGACAGCAAACCATGTCAAAAAATATACAGATAGATGAAGATGCGATAAAGGGACGGTTCAAGTAACTTGTGAACTGGTTTGTAGAAGAAACCTTTAAAACACTGCTGTTGGCTGGGGTAAGTACACCCTCTTGGTCAGCATAGCAAATACTTTTGTGGGCAACAGAATCAGTACCACGTCCAAAATAAGACGATACGACGGATATGACTCCTTCCCTCACCTGAACAGCGAAAGAGGAATTATGCCTCCTCCCACTGATGCAGCTCCACGTTTTTCCGGTGCTCCTCCCTGGCCTTCTGACACAGTGTGTCATCCAGACACAGATCAATGGCACTGTAGGTGTAAGCCCGCACAACTTTTTCCATCAACTTGCTTGCGCGGGGGGAGTTGACCAGTGACAGCGCACTTTTTTCGTGGACTACTACAGGATCACCCTCACCCTCCAGGGCGATCTCACAGTATACAGTGGGGCAGATGTAGCTGACATTTCCGATGTCGGAAGAGCCAGAGCCGGGATATTGTTCTTCTGGTACAAAGCCTTCAATACCCAGATCCTCAAAGTGATGCCGGCACAGAGAGGTCAGGCATTTTACATTGATCATATCATCAAAGGGATTCTCATAGTCCCGATATTTTAGACCAGCGCCGGTGGCTAAAGAGGCGCCCTCAGCAATCTTCAGCAGCCGTCTGCGCATTTCGGCCAAATAACCCTTGGTTTTGGCCCGGATGCTGAACCGGCACTGTGCAAACTCCGGAATGGTGTTGGTGGCCGTGCCGCCGTGGGTAATAATCCCGTGGACGCGGGCGCTCTGGGGGAGCTGCTGGCGCATGGCGTTCACGCTGTTGAACATGATGATGACCGCATCCAGAGCGTTGATTCCCTTCTCGGGATTCTGGGCGGCGTGGGCAGGGAAGCCGTGGAAATCAAACTCCAGGGAGTTCATAGCCAGAGAAAGTGTTTCCAGCGAGTTAAATTCATCCAGGTGGGCCTGGAAGACAAAGTCCACCCCTTGAAACACTCCGGCCTGGATCAGGTCATATTTGGCACCGAAGGTCTCCTCCGCAGGAGCTCCGATGACCTGGATGCGGCAGCCGAGCTTGTCTGCGGCATGCAGATGGCACAGGCGCACATGGTGGCGGCGATCCAGTTGTGTCCGCAGGCGTGTCCCGGACCGCCGTTGGGGCCAAAGCCGGGCAGTGCATCATACTCAGCCACAAAAGCAATGGTCAGGCCGGTGCCTGGTCCATACTGAGCCATAAAAGCAGTGGGGAGCTGTACTGCGGGGTTCGACACAGAAAAACCATACTTTTTCAGTACCTGAGTCAGATATGTGGCAGACTGAATCTCCTCCCCGCCCACTTCAGGATGCCGAAAAATATAGTCTGAGATTGCCTCAAAAGAATCCTTATGTGCCTGATACTGTGTGTCTACGGTTTGATACAAGTTGTCCTTTGTTAATTTCACCAAAAACACCTCGTCCCTTTCGAAAAAATTTATTTCTGTGTGAGACGAGTATAGCACAGATTCTGCAAAAAATAAATAATAAAATTTTTCGCTAAATAATATGAATTTTTTTATTCAAATAAAGACTGGTATTCCCTCATGGCCTGAGTTGCCCGGTCCTGATTCAATTCAAAGATGCGCAGCAGCAGTCCGTTGCAAAAGGCCATAGGCAGCACATAGGAATTAAAAAAGGTATCTGCCCGCTCATTGATGACGGCAAACAGATCCGCGCCCAATTGCTTTGCTGTTATTTCTGAATCGGTCAGGGTCAGCAGAGCGGCCTGCTTCCGGTGGGCATAGCGGCTTACCCACCGTTCGCTCTCTGTCATGGTGGGAAAGGCCACCACAAAGACGCAGTCATCAGGAGACAATAAGAACATTTTTTCCCGCAAAGCCAGCCCTTCTTCGGTGACGGCAGTGCAGGAGATTCCCATGACATTGAGATAGTTTTTCAAAAAATGGACCACAACCTCATCCGAGCCGCATCCCATCAGGTACACGCGGCGGGCATGGATGATGGTTTCTGCCATCTCTGTGAGCGTTTCCGCAGGGAACAGCTGAAAAAAATTCTGAATATCTAAATCCAGGTTATGAAAATAGGAATGGACATAGTCGTTATCCCGGTCCATCAGAGGCAGAGATGCATATACCCGCTGAGCAGGGACATATTCCTTGCGGATCTCCCGCCTATACTCTAAAAATCCATGGAAGCCGAGAGCTTTTGCAAAACGAATTACTGCGGTGTTGCTCACGCCAGACTGCTGGGCTAGCTCCGCAGAGGAGAGCAGAATGGACTGCTGATAGTTGTCGATGATATATTTGGCAACTTTTTTTTCCTGCATGGAGAGCGTATCGTATTTTTCCTTGATGCATTGCTTCATTGTTTTGTATTCCATAGCCGTTCCTCACCACAAAATAAATTTTTTTATTTATTATAGCACCGTTTTCCTCCGGCTTAAATGTTTTTTCTTCTCTGTAGTCATGTTGCCATAGGAAAATAATTTTTAAAATTTAATTTTATTTATTTTGAATACTCCTATTGACAGTGAAGAAAAAAGCCTTAATATACGGGTGTGAATATTTTTATTCACACAGCACAAAAAACAGCGTTGTGCTACGGATTTATTTGTCGGAGGTGTGTTATGAAGTCCAATACGGAACGTCCCAGTGCAGCAGACCCTGTTCCCGATGCAATTCAGACTCTTCCCGACCCCACACAGAAGTGGAAGTTTATCTCCAACCTGCACCCCCTGTCCATTGTGTTTGTCATTATTGTTCTCTTCTCCATCCTGACCTATGTGATCCCGGGTGGAGCCTATGACCGCTATGAGGTAACCATCGGCGCCCTGGGCGGAGAAACACGAGAGGTTTTGGATCCTGAGTCGTTTCATAACATTCCCTCGAACCCGCAGGGTTTCCTGCAGCTTTGGACCGCGTTTTTTGACGGCGCAGTGGAAGCGGCGGACATCAGCTTCCTGATCATGATCTGCTCGGGCGCATTTACCGCCATCATTGCCACTGGGGCCATTACTCAGGGGATTCACTCGCTGGTAAAGCGCTTTGGATCCAAGTTCTATGCCATTATCCCGGTCTGTGTGTTTGCCTTTGGACTGGCGGGTGCCGCGGCGGGACTCTATGAGGAGACGATCCCATTTATTCTGGTGCTGGTGCCGCTGATGGTCTCTATGGGCTTTGACTCCATGGTTGGGCTGATGGTGGTACATTTTGCTGTGGCATCAGGCGCATCCACCCCATTTTTGAACCCCTTCAATCTGGGGGTGGGGCAGGCGCTGGCAGAAGTACCTATGATGTCCGGTATTGTAGTCCGGTTTATCCTTTGGGTTATTATGATGGCCTTGACTTCGGTCTATATCCTGCGCTATGCCTTTAAGGTAAGGGCAAATCCCACCTTATCCATCTGCTATGAGTCCGACTGCAAGAAGCGTGAAATGTACAACGCATCTGCCCTGGATGAACTGGAAGGCATGAACAAGCGCTCCATGCTGGTACTGCTGATGGTGCTGGCCGGGTTTTCCGTAGTGGTCTATGGTGTGCTGCAGCATGGCTGGTGGTTTGGTGAGATCGCATCGGTCTTCCTGTATATGGGCATTGTCATCCCCCTGGTAGGTGGTCTGTCGGTCAATGAGATGATTTCCAAGTTTATGGAGGGCATGGCCTCTACCCTCTCTGCTGTGTTGATGATCAGTGCCTCCCGGGTCATTTCGGCAATTTTGACCAACAGTAATACTATGGATACCATTCTTCACTTCCTGTCCGGATCTCTCACAGAAATGCCCAAGATGGTATCTGTTTTGGTTATGTTTGCCATCTCGGCGGTGAGTATGTTGCTGGTCCAGAGCATGTCCGGACTGGCGGCAACTATGATGCCGATTATGAGCCCCCTGTCCGACCTGTTGGGAATTTCCCGCCAGGTGATGGTCTCCAGTTATGTCTTTGGAACAGGGGCGCTGGCGACTTTGGTTCCTTGGGAAGGGATCAACTATGCCATGAGCAACCTGGCCGGTGTAGATTTTTTTGGGTACTTGAAGGAGCTGGCTAAGTTTACGTTTCTTGTTTATATTCCATTTTGTGTGATCTCTTTGATTTTTATGACCGTGTTCAATTTCACATAAGAAGGCTTCTTGTGTATCAAAACTCCCCACAGTTTGTCGGTATGGTGCAAACTGTGGGGAATTCCTTTTCAACGCCTCATGAAAAACCATCACAGCTGGGAATGAAAATATGGTCTGTGAGGCAACCGCATGATTTGCCAAACTGAAGTCAGCAGGCGTACCGTTGTTGCTGAGGCCATGCAGATCTTGGAGCAGACAGAGTGAGGCGAACGAACGGATGACGAGATGTAGGTGCAGTGTTGGAACACGGTGAAAAGTCCGAAGGGCAAGTCCCGACTTGTGTCCTTCGGTTTTCTCTGTGTTTCAGCGCAACGAATTCTGCGTAGCCTCATCATCATTGAAAAGCTGCGTCCCGGCATCTGGCCACAAGCAGAAAAACAGAGCCTCCGGCAGCGTTATACTGCCGGAGGCTCTGCCTGGGGATGATGTCATCGCGCATGCGCAGCCGCTGCTGTGTCAACGGTGCGGGAAGTGGCTCAGGCCTCTTGGTATAGTTCCAGAATGGCACCGTCCTTCCACACAAAAGCCAGCTTATCCCCCTTGTCATTGGCGTCCATGGGGCCGCAAATGACGGAATCCGCGTCGTCCATGTACTTCTGAAGGTCATCCACCCTGTACGCCACATGGGGGTTACGGTGGAGTACCTCGGGGAAGGGGGTGCCCTCCTCAAATTTCAGGTACTCGATCTTGTAGTCATAGTCATTTACCTGGCTTGCCCAGAACTTGGCTCCCTCATTATAAACCATGCAAGGCTTGCGGTTGGTGATGGGGATCCCGATATGCATATATTCAGCGGACATATGGTACTTCCTCCTTCTTCAGCTCAACGCTGATGTTTAACTGTTTCATAGATCTCGAAGGCCTGAGCGGCGGTGTAACCCTCGTGAACCACCTTTGCAATGGCCTGAGCCATACCAGCGGGGCAGTCGGACTGGAAGATGTTTCGGCCCATGTCCACACCGTGGGCGCCCTCCTGGATGGCCTTATAGGCCATCTCCAGAACTTCCGGCTCAGGCAGCTTCTTGCCGCCGGCGATGACAATGGGCACGGGGCAGGCGGCGGCCACTCTCTCGAAACCGTCGCAGTAGTAGCTCTTCACCACGTTAGCGCCGTTCTCCGCCAGCACACGGGTGGCCAACTGGAAGAACTTCTCGGTACGCTCCATGTCCTTGCCTACAGCCACGACGCCCAGGGTGGGGATGCCGTACTTGATACCGGCGTCGGCGGTGCGGGCCAGCAGCTCCAGAGAGCGGGACTCACCGGCGGCACCAATGAAGGTCTGGACAGCCATGCAGTCGGCGTTCAGCCGGATAACACTGTCGATGTCGCAAGCGAAGCCGCTGCCATTGGACATATCATCGAAAAGGACGGTGGAGTCATAGGTCACTCGGACACATTTGCCCACCTGAGCAGTGGGGGAGATACAGGAGTGGATGACGCCGCGGGTTCCCATCAGCACGTCTACATAGGGGATCAGGGGCGGGATGACCAGATCGATGCGTTCCAGTCCGGCGGTGGGCCCCATGATATAGCCGTGGTCAAAGGCCAGCATCACCGTGTTGCCGCTCTTGGGATTGAACAGGTGGGAGAGCCGATTCTTGGCTCCCCAGTCCCCGTGGCCCAGGCCCTTGGCGAAGAAGCCCTGCTCCGGGGCAGGCACGTCCAGATGGTAGTCGTGGGCGGTCTTGTTTCCGATTGCGTCTGGCATAGCGCTTACTCCTTACTGAACGCCGGGGTGTGGCAGGGGGTGTTCCACAGACGGAGCATCTCCTCGTCCCACTTGGCGATGTTCATCTGAAAGCCTGCGGCCTCCTGGACGGTGAGGATCTCACCCACCATGCTGGCCACGACCTCGATGCCCTTGGCCTTCAGGAACTCCACAGTGTCCTTGAACAGCACCAGCATCTCCATCATGGTGGTGGCGCCGCAGCCGTTAATCATCACAAAGGTCTTGTCCCCGGGCTTCAGGTCCAGGGCCTTGCACAGGGCCTCGGCCACGGTGGCCACGGTATCCTTGGAGGACATCATGGGCACCCGGACGCCGCCGCCCTCGCCGTGTTGGCCGGCGCCGATCTCCATCAGGTCGGTCTCTCCCAGGTCGCCGAAGGACATGCCGTTCTGGGGATGGGTGGCATCGGTGGACTTGACGGTGATGGAGGCCATGTTGTCCGCGTAATGTTGAGCGATCTCCGCTACCTCCTCCAGAGTCTTGCCCTCCCGTGCGGCGGCCGCGGCAATGTGGTACAGCGCCACCGCGCCGGCCAGCCCCCGCTTGTTGTCCTCGCCGTTGGGATCATACTGGATCTCCTCGCCGGTGACCACCTGGCGCACATTGAGGCCGGCCTTCCTGGCCAGCTTCATGGCCTGCTTGCCCGCCAGCTGGTCGCCGGCGTAGTTCAGGGTCAGCAGCAGCACGCCGTGGCCCTTGTCCGCCATCTTCATGGCATCAAACACCAGCTGGCCGTTGGGGGCGGCGAAAATATCACCCACCGCCTGGATGTCCAGCATACCCTTGCCCACAAAACCGGCCTGGGCGGGCTCATGGCCGGAGCCGCCGTAGGTGACGATGGTCACCCGGTCGGCATTGGCCAGATCCTTACTGATGACCAGGTGGCCGTCCACATTCAGAATGTCCGGATAAGCCAGACCCAGGCCCACCAGCTCTTCGTCGGTGACCGTCTCCGGCGCGTTCATGAACTTCTTCATTTTCATACAGCATTCCTCCAGTGATATTTAAGTGGTGCATTGCCAATCCCGCTCCTGCGGGTGGAACAACAGGTTATTCCCGGGCCAGCCCCTGGAAGAACCAGGACATGGACACGGCGCCCGCGTCCGGGGTGCCGATGGTCTTGGTCCCGTAACTCTTGGCCCGGCCGAATTTGGAGACATACTGCTTCGTAGCCTCCGCCCCCTGGGCGGCGGCCTGGGCCGCGGCATCGAACAGCTCGTCCGCGCTGTCTCCTGTATAGGCCGCGACGGCTTCGCTGGCGGGGATCAGGGCATCCATCATAGTCTTGTCCCCCACCTTGGCGCCGGACATATCTTCCAGCTCCTCCAGGGCCTTGGCGAAGATGGCCTTGAGGCCCGCCACGTCGATCTCCTCCCCCTCTGGGGCCTCCTCCTGCAAGCCGTCCAGCCAGGTGTTCCACAGGGGGACGGCGCTGCCGCCGTTCAGGGTCATAACGGCCATGGCCGCGTCATCCAGCATGGACTGGATCCCCCCCTCGGCGGCGTCCACTGCTTCGGAGATAGCCCCGGCAATCTTCGCCATGGTCAGGCCGTGATCCGCGTCCCCAAATTTGGAATCGATCTCCGTCAGCTCCGCCTCAGCGGCGGTCACAGCGGCGCAGGCGTTTTTCAGGCGCGCCGCAAATTCAGCTCTTATCATGTGATATCGGCCCCCTCTTTTGACAAAATAAACAAATTTTGGAAGACATCTTTATTCTAACATAGTCATTTCGCTTTTTCAAGGCGCATCGCCCCTCTTTTCTCCCGGCCAGCAGGGACTCTCCGACGGCCTTTCCACCCCGCCCTTCATTGACGGACAGGATTCCCTATTTTGTGTGTTTTGTATATGGATTTCCCATGGCGATTCTTGTAAAATACAATTGTTGAAAAATGCAACGATAGGAGAATGGTATGCCGAATCGGATCGAGATGTTTCGCCGCCTGGAGCGACAGTATTTTCGGGACAGGCTTGGCACCCTGGGCCTGCAGCAGCTGGACGGCATGATCCTGCACCTGCTGGGGCGGGAGGGCCACATGCGGCAGGAGGACCTGGCCGTCCAGCTGGCGGTGGACAAGGGTGCTGTGGCCCGGAGCCTGGCCCGTCTGGAAAAGCGCGGCCTGGTGGAGCGGCAGGTGAGCGCCCGGTGCCGCCGGGAGAAGCATGTCTCTCTGACTTCCGCGGGGGAGGGCGCATATCAGGGCGTCCAGCGGATTCTGGAGGAGTGGGGGCATGTCAAATACCAGGGCTTCACCCCTGAGGAGCGCGCCCTGAACGAGGCGTTTCTGACCCGCATTGCGGAGAATGTGATCGAATTTTGTCGAGGAGAGGGAAGTGAACATGGTTAAGAATCTGACGGAGGGCAGACCGCTGAATCTGCTGTTTTTCTTTGCCCTGCCCATGGTAGCGGGCAATCTGTTCCAGCAGCTCTACAACATTGCCGACAGCCTTGTGGCGGGCAAGCTGATCG
>ERZ839947.1789-NODE-1789-length-18226-cov-9.687469_pt1 | contig 18226 bp, 13 predicted proteins | sample MGYA00519908_ERZ839947 | MGnify/ENA primary metagenome ERZ839947 (study PRJEB31850, sample SAMEA3708857) | human gut metagenome | biome: human gut; feature: human-associated habitat; material: faeces | place: China | collected 2014 ... | reverse complement strand
GAGGCGTATTCCCGTGCGCTCAATGGTTTCATCGTGTCCCGGGAGCAAAATTACCAGTTGGAGTTGCGTTCCGGCATCTGTTGCGTGGAAGACAGCGACGCCTCGGACATCAATTCGCTGTTGGATCGCGCCAACATGGCCTTGAAGACGATCAAGATGAAGGGCGCGGCCCAGTGGAAATTTTACGACCGCACCATGCGTGATAAATTGCTGCGGGAAAAGGATCTGGAAATACGCATGGAAAAGGCTCTTGCCGATGGGGAATTCCTCGTCTACATCCAGCCGAAATATTGGGTCGGGACCCGGGCCCTCGCGGGCGGGGAGGCTCTGGTGCGGTGGAAGAGCCCGGATCAGGGATTCCTTTCACCCGGTGAATTCATTCCGCTTTTTGAAAAGAACCGCTTTATCGTCAAGCTCGATCAGTTCATGTTCACATCTGTATGCGGTCTGTTGCGCCAATGGCTCGACGCCGGGATCGAGCCCCGCCCCCTGTCGGTCAACGTGTCGCAGATGCAGTTCCACACGCCCGATTTCGTTGAACGGTACATCGGGATAAAGTCCCAGTACGCCATCCCCGACGGCCTGTTGGAATTGGAGTTTACCGAGAGCATCTTTTTCGACAATGTGGCGCTGTTGAGTTCCGCCGTGCATGAATTTCGCCGGGCGGGGATAAAGTGCTCCATAGACGATTTTGGGGCGGGGTATTCCTCGCTCAATGTGCTCAAGGCCTTGCCTGTGAGCGTGCTCAAGCTCGACGGCATGTTCTTCCGTACGGCGAAAGACGATGAGCAGGCCAATATCGTCATCAGGAACATCATGCGCATGGCCGGGGAACTCAAGATGGCCACGGTTGCCGAGGGCGTCGAGACGCCCGAGCAGGTGGCATTTCTGGAGACGACGGGATGCGACATCATCCAAGGTTACGTGTTCGCCCGCCCGATGCCCGCAGCGGAATTTACCGAGCTTCTTGCCGGGGAGGGTGGGCATGCGGAGCGTTGATCGGAAAAAGGCGGTTTGTCCGGAAAACGGGTCGCCCTTGGCCGTCTTTGTCCCGCCCGTGTCAGTGGGGTTGACTCCGGTCCCAAAGTGGGGGAGGGGGCTTCCCGTCTGGCGGCGTTTCCCCATATCCTGACATCTGTTCCCGACTCCCTGGTGCCCGAGGCATCCGGGGATCGGGCATTTTGGCGTCCCGCCTCTTTTTCCTCTTAATTCCGAAAGGCGCGGTAGACATCCACTCTAACAGCTTTATAGTGAGGCTGCTTCCGTCAGGCTCGGTTCGCCGCTGATCCGGCCCGGTCATCAACATAGCTTCCCGAACAGTATGCGATTCGCTGAAAGGCGAAGGGATTCCAACCGACAAGGGGCTCGACATGCGTTTTTTTGCGGACCGGACCACCACACTGTTGCAGATTTTCCATGTGATCGTGGACGGATTGTATGACAGCGTGCCCATTTTGCTGTCGTTCATGATCGTCGCTTTTGGCGCGCAGGAAAAGGACGCGGGGGTCATCCTGTCGGTTGCGGCCCTGCTGGGTACACTGGCGGGCCTGGGCACGAAGGGCTGTTCGCAGCGGTTCGGTTTTTTGCGTACGCTGTGCCTGATCACCGGCGCGTACGGCGTGGGGTATGTGGCGAACACGTTCTCCCAGAATATCTGGTTCTCGGGCTTTTTCTTCGTCATTGCCATGATGGGGTATGGCGTGTTCCACAACGCGGCGTTTTCGTATCTCACGGCGCGCACCGAGCGTCCCACGCTCGGCAAGGTGTTGGGGGACTTCACGGCCATAGGCGACATCGGCCGGATTCCGATCACCGCTTTCGCCGGATTCCTCGCGGCTTGGAGCTTTGCCGGAATCCCCGGCTGGCGGATCGTCTGCGCCCTGTTCGGGGCTGTTGCCTGTTGCATTACGTTGTACTTGTTGTGGATGTGGCTGCGGAACGGGGACGCTGGCGGTTCGCCCTGCGAGGAGCGCAAGAAGGCGCAATCCCTGCTGCCGCCTCTTTCGCTTCTGCGGGATCGCCATACGGCGTCCACGGTCGTCGCCAATATTCTGGACGGCTTCAGCGGCGATCAGATTTTCGCTTTCCTGCCGTTCCTGCTATTTGCCAAGGGGATGGATCCCAAGGTCATCGGCAGTTTCGCCTTGGCCTTCACCGTGGGCTGCTTCGCGGGGAAAATGGCCTGCGGGCGGCTGGTGGGCATTTTCGGTTCCCGCAAGGTTTTCATCACATCCAAACTGCTTATGTCCGCTCTGTTGGCGGTGCTGGTGACGGCACAGGGCTTGCCCGTGATCATAGTCACCTCCATCCTGCTCGGCATCGTCACCAAAGGGACCGTCCCCGTCTTGCAGACACTGCTTGTGGAACCGGTGACGGATCCTCAAGCCTACGATGATCTGTTCGCCGTCAATACGTTCGCTCGCGGCTCCACCAATATCCTGACGCCGTTGCTGTTCGGGTTCATCGCTTCGGCGTTCTCTGCGGAATACATCTATGTGCTGATGGCGATAGTCTCCGTGTTTGCGGTGGCCCCCGTCCTGTTTGGGCGGCCCATGCGCGTTTAGCGATTCCCTCCGTGGGGATGGAGAACCTTTCCGGAAAAGGTGGTCCTGTTTTTTGCCGTTACCGTACGCAATGTTGCTTGAAGAGACAGCGTGAACGCCGTCCGAGATGAGGCCGGTCCTAAGAGGCCGTCTTCACTGTGGCGGCATTTCTTTTTTCCGTTTCGTCCACAACGGCGTCCAGCAGTTCGCCGGGGCGGACGCCGAACGCCCTCGCAAGCGTAATCAGCATATCCACATTGGGGACGCTGTGCCCGCCCTCCAGTGCGGAGATGAAACCCTTGCTGGCTTCGCCGTAGTCAGCAAGCTGCTGTTGGGGCAACCCCGCGGCATCCCTGTAGCGCCTGAGAATCATGGGCATGACGTGTTTTGCGATTTTCCCGCATCCGTTGTTCATGGTTCTTCCTGTGTTTTTTGTCTCAGTGGGGAGTTTAGCTCGAATAAGCCGTTCATGAGGTGAGGCATGAGGGGCCAAAGTCTCACAACAGGCTGTCAACATTGTAGGGTGACGGCCTAAACGGTATGGTTGGGGGTGAACCAATATCTCTCCAAGATTATACGGCGGAACACCATACCTATCTATTGGCTACGGCTGTTTGTTTGAGGCGGGAACCGTCACAATATACGCCAAGAGGCACGGCCGTGTCAGACCCTGGCTTTGGCTTTTTGAGCTGCCACTGTTCACATTTTTATCCGGCAGGCTTTTGAAGGGGCCTCGGCCAAAGAGCTTTCCATCGCAAAGATGGGCTCAGACGGCTTTGCCCCGAGAGCTTCCGCCAACACGAACAGTATTTCCAGATTAGGGGATTTTGGGCTGCTTTCCAGCATACTGATGTAGGATGTGACCACGCCCGCCTTTTCCGCGAGTTTTTCCTGCGTGACTTTCCGTTCGTTTCCAAATGGCCTGAGGACAGGGCCGAAGGCTGGGAGTGGGGGTTATTCATTTGAACCCCATAGCCCACAGCGTTTGGCTTGTTTTCACCTGTCAGTGAAATGGTCCATAGATGAAAAACGGAATACCCTGTTTTTCTCCTGTCAGGATATGGCGTTGCATCCAATGGCGCAAGCAGACAAGGGCTATGGTTGTTCCATTCGGCGGAAAGTTCGTTGAGTTCTCCGTCAGCATACTGTACGACGGTAAGAACGCCTGTAGAGGCGAACAAGACGCGTCAAACCGGAAAAGGAGCGTTAAAGACCATGTTGAAGCCAAACGGAGCAGCAGAACTCACTGCATTTACGGAAAAATCTTATAAGGAAACGATAACGCCCATTGTGCCCGGCATTTGGCATGTCCTCGGCGTAGGCCACAGCAACGCCGTCATCATCGAAGGCCGCACCAGCGTCATCTTGGTCGATACACTTGATACGCTGGAGCGGGGGCAAAAGCTGCTGGAGATTATCAGGAGCAAGACTGAAAAGCCGGTTAAGACCATCCTGTATACGCACGGTCACCCGGATCACCGGGGCGGAGCCGGGGCGTTTTCCGGTACGGACCCGGAAATCATCGCCTTCGCGTCAGCAACCCCCGTGTTGAAGAAAACGGAAATGTTGCAGGATATCCAGAACCTGCGCGGCATCCGGCAATTCGGGTATGCATTGAGCGATGAGGAAAACATCTCCCAAGGCATCGGGATACGCGAAGGGCTTGCCTACGGGGAGTCCCGAGCTTTCCGGCAGCCGACGACCGTCTACGATGAGGACAAGGTCCTTTTCATCACAGAGGGCGCGCACAGCCTGCACATACTCAGGGTCCAGCGCCATCACGCCGCCCTCGCCCTGGATCAGCTCCAGCATAATGGCACAGGTATGGCGGTCCACCAGTTCCCGGAGGCCCTCGATGTCACCAGCGGTGGTATAGACAAAGCCCTCGTTGAAGGGGCCAAAGTAGTTGTGGAACACCTCCTGACCGGTGGCGGTCAGGGTGGCAATGGTGCGGCCATGGAAGCTGTTGACCAGCGTGATCACAACATCGCGGCCCTTGCCGTAGTGGTCAAAGCTGTACTTGCGGGCAGCCTTGATGGCACCCTCGTTGGCCTCGGCACCGGAATTTCCGAAAAATACCTTGCTCATGCCGGTGCGCTTGCACAGCTTTTTGGCCAGCTTGCCGCAGGGGGCAGTGTAATAGAGGTTGGAGGTGTGCTGCAGCTTGTGGGCCTGCTCGGAAACGGCCTCGGCCCAGGTCAGGTCGCAGTAGCCCAGGCTGTTCACGCCGATGCCGCTGGTGAAATCCAGATACTTCTGGCCCTCGGGGCCTTCGGCATACAGGCCGTGGCCCTTTTCCAGTGCAATGGGGTTGCGGTTATAAGTGTGCAGGACATATTCGTTGTCCCGCTTGATGACTTTTTCGGAATCCATAGATATACCCTCCTTGGTTAGCGTCCTCGCCCTCTCAGTCTCGCATTCGCTCGCCAGCTCCCCCAAAGGGGGAGCCTATTCATCTTTATTATATCGCCCGATATAATTTTCAGCAAGCCTTATTCCTGATGGCTGCGGCGGTAAAACCGGGTGCCGGAGCCACGGTTGGAGAACAGCTCCAGCAGGATGGAGTGGGGCACGCGGCCATCGATGATGACCGCCTCGTGGACTCCCTGATAGATGGCATCGGCCATGCCGCCGATCTTGGGGATCATGCCGCCCGCAATGATGCCGGCAGCCTTGTAGCCCTCGATCTCGCTGACCTCCACCTCGGGGATGAGGGTGGTCTCATCGTCCTTATCCCGCAGCAGGCCGGCGATATCGGTCATGGAGACCAGCTTCTCGGCCTTGAGGGCAATGGCGATCTGTGCGGCGGCGGTATCGGCGTTGACGTTATAGGCCTGGCCCAGATCGTCCATGCCCACCGTTGCGATCACGGGGATATAGCCGCCGTCCAGCAGGGTGGAGATCAGGGTGGGGTCCACATGGATGATCTCGCCCACATGGCCCAGCGCGGGGTCCAGCTCGGTGCAGCGGAGCATCTGGCCATCCATGCCGCACAGGCCCACGCCGCGGCCGCGCAGCTTTGCCACAAGGTCCTTGTTCACCTTACCGGCCAGCACCTGCTGAACGATCTCCATCGTGGCATCATCCGTCACCCGCAGACCGTTGTTGAAATGGCTCTCCACGCCGACTTTTTTCAGCATCTCGTTGATGGCCGGGCCGCCGCCGTGCACCAGCACCACCCGCACCCCCAGCAGGGTCAGGGTGACAAGGTCGTTCATCACGGCGTTTTTCAGCGTCTCGTTGATCATGGCGTTGCCGCCGTATTTGATGACCATGGTCTTGCCATGGTATTTCTGGATGTAAGGGGTCGCCTCCGAAAACAGGAGGGCCATTTCTTCGTTTTTCATATACTCTCCTTGCCGCCAGCACGCTTGCTCCGGCATTCGTTTTTCACCAAGACGAACTCCTTCCGTCATCGCTACGCGATGCCACCTCCCTCAAAGAGGGAGGCTTTCAGGCTCCCTCCGTGAGGGGGCTGTCGCCGCAGGCGACTGGAGGAGTTCCATTAAGTTCTATAATCCCCGTTGATCTTCACATAATCATAAGTCAGATCACAGCCCCATGCCTTGGCGCTGGCATCGCCGGTACCCATATCCACCTTGACAAGGATATCATGCTCCGCCAGAACTTTGGCAGCCTCGTCCTCGCTGTAGGGATGGTAGGCGGCATTCTCACAGACATAGACCTCACCGGCGGCACTGCTCAGCCAGACGCAGACCTTGTCGATGGAGAAATCGCCGGGGGTGTAGCCGATGGCGCAGAGGATGCGGCCCCAGTTGGCATCGCGGCCAAAGACAGCAGCCTTGAACAGGTTGGAGCAGACCACGCTGCGGCTGACGGCACGGGCCGTTTTCAGGTCGGGGGCGTGGGTCACCTCGCAGGTGATGAGGTGGGTGGCACCCTCGCCGTCACCGGCGTGCTCGGCGCACATGTGCTCAGCAATGGCGGTCAGGGCCGCCACAAAGGCATCATAGTCGGCGTTCTCTTCGCAGATCTCGGGGTTTCCGGCCAGACCGGAGGCCATGATGATCAGGGTATCGTTGGTGGAGGTGTCCAGGTCCACGCTCATCTGGTTGTAAGTGCCGGGCACCACGGTCTTGAGGGCCTTTTCCAGCAGAGCGGGGGAAACGGCGGCATCGGTGGTGTAGAAGGCCAGCATGGTGGCCATGTTGGGGGCGATCATGCCGCTGCCCTTGCCAATGGCACCCACGGTGCAGGTCTTGCCGCCCAGCTCAAACTGGATGGCGTACTCCTTTTTGTGGGTATCGGTGGTCATAATGGCCGTGGCCGCATCGGTGCTGCCCTGCGCAGTTGCCGCCAGCTTTGCGGCGGCGGCGGGGATTCCCCGGGCAAAGGGGTCAATGACCATGGGCTGGCCAATGACACCGGTGGAGGCGGGCAGCACATCCTCTGCGGGGATGTTCAGCACCTCGCCCACCAGCGCACAGCACTCCTCGGCCAGAGCCACGCCGTTGGCGGCGCAGGTGTTGGCGTTGCCGCTGTTCACAAGAATGGCCTGTGCATAGCCGTCCTTCAGGTGGGCACGGTCCACCTTGATGGGCGCACCGCAGACCTTATTGGTGGTGTAGACACCGGCGGCGGCACAGCGCACCTCCGCCTTGATGAGTGCCAGATCGTATTTTTCATTATGATTTGCGCGGATGCCGCAATGCACGCCAGCCGCTGCAAAGCCCTTGGGGGCACAAATGCCGCCCGCAACTTCTTGATACTGCATAAAGATTCTCCTTTCCCACAAAGAAATACTCCCTCAGTCACGGCATTCGCCGTGCCAGCTCCCTCATGGAGGGAGCCTTTGCGTAACCGTCAGCTGCAAAAGCCTCCCTCTTCGAGGGAGGTGGATGCGAACACCGTGAGCAGACGAAGGGAGTTTTCACTCCAACCCTTTGGTCTCTTCAAAACCGAGCATCAGATTCATACACTGGACTGCCGCGCCGGACGAGCCCTTGCCCAGATTATCAAACAGGGAGACCAGCATCATCTGATCCCCGGCGGCGTTCACGGTGCTGTACAGCTCCATGCGGTCGGTACCGGCCATGGCGTTGGAGTACAGGCCATTCTCGGGCAGCGGCTCATTCAGGGCGTGCACCTTGATGGTGGCGGCATCCCTGTAATACTCCGCCAGCCCTGCGGCCACCTTTTCGGCACCGCCCCAGACCGGCTGGAAGGGCACCAGCACCTGCATCCCGCTGTAATAATCGCAGACCACAGGCACAAAGGCGGGCGGGTTTGCCAGCCCACTGATCTTCTGCATCTCGGGCAGATGCTTATGGGCAAGGCTCAGACCGTAGCTCTTGGGTGCATCCAGCTTGCTGTGGGCCGGACGGTCGGGGCTTTCGTAATCGGCGATCATCTTTTTGCCGCCGCCGGAATAGCCGGAAATACCGGTGCAGCTGTAAAAATCACCCGCTCCGGCAAGGCCCAGCTCCACCAGAGGCCGCATGATGCTGATAAACCCGCTGGCATAGCAGCCGGGCACCGCCACGCGGCAGGCATTTTTGATCTTTTCCTTCTGGCCCCTGAGTTCCGGGAAGCCGTAGACCCAGTTGGGATCCGTGCGGAAGGCCGTGGAGGTGTCCAGCACCTTCACGTCTGGGCGGAGCAGGGGCATGACCTCTTTGGAAGCGGCATCCGGCAGGCAGAGGAAGGCGAGGTCAGCCGAATTGATGACCTTTGCCCGCTCGTTCACGTCCTTGCGGCCATCCTCGGAGATGGAGAGCAGTTCAATTTCGGGCCGGGCGGCCAGACGGTCGGCAATGCGCAGACCCGTGGTGCCTGCGGAGCCGTCGATAAAGACCTTTACGCTCATGCGTTGTTCGCCTCCCATGCGGCCAGCTGGTCCATGGCCAGCCGGATCTGGTTGTTGACGCTGGCCTCGCTGGGGCCGCCGTAGCTGGTGCGGCCCTCACAGCACTTGATGAGGTCGATGGCATCATAGATATCGTTCTCGAACAGGGCGCTGTAGCCCTTGAATTCGTCAAGGGTCAGCTCCTCCAGGGTCTTATCCTTTGCGATGCAGTCGGAGACCATGCAGCCGGTCAGCTTGTAGGCATCCCGGAAGGGCATCCCCTTCTTGGTCAGGTAGTCGGCGCAGTCGGTGGCGTTGATAAAGCCCTTGGCGGCGGCGCGGCGCATGTTGGCAGGCAGGGTCTTCATGGTGTCCAGCATGGGGGTGACAGTCTTGAGGCACAGCTCCAGCGTATCCACTGCATCGAAGATGGCTTCCTTGTCCTCCTGCATATCCTTGTTGTAAGCCAGAGGAATGCCCTTCATCATCACCAGCAGGGTGTTCAGGTCGCCGTAGACGCGGCCGGTCTTGCCGCGGATCAGCTCGGTGACATCGGGGTTCTTCTTCTGGGGCATGATGGAGGAGCCGGTGGTAAAGGCATCGTCCAGCTCGATGAACTTGAACTCCCAGCTGCACCAGAGGATGATCTCCTCGGAAAGGCGGGACAGGTGCATCATGCAGATGGAGATGGCGTTGGCCAGCTCAATGCAGAAGTCACGGTCAGAAACGCCGTCCAGGCTGTTGGTACAGGGTGCGGCAAAGCCCAGCTTTTCGGCGGTGAACTGACGATCCAGCGGGTAGGTGGTACCGGCCAGAGCACCGGAGCCCAGCGGGCACTGGGCATCCATGCGGGCGGTGGCATCCTCAAAGCGCTGCAGGTCGCGCAGGAGCATGGAGGCGTAGGCCATCAGCGCATGGCCAAAGGTGATGGGCTGGGCGCGCTGCAGGTGGGTGTAGCCGGGCATAACAGCGGTGGTATTCTCCGCCGCCTTCCTGCAGATGACCTTGATGAGCTCCACGATGTAAGCCTGCAGGGTGTGGCTGTGATCCCGCAGGGTCAGGCGGATATCCAGCGCCACCTGATCGTTGCGGCTGCGGCCGGTGTGCAGGCGCTTGCCTGCATCGCCGATGCGGGCGGTCAGGGTCTGCTCCACGAAGGTATGCACATCCTCGGCGTTGGGGTCGATCTCCAGCGCACCGCTTGCCAGATCGTCGGCAATGGAGGCCAGCCCGCTGAGGATATCCTCGCAGTCCTTTTCGGAGATGATGCCCTGCTTGGCCAGCATGGCGGCGTGGATCCCGCTGCCGCGCATATCCTGCGCAATCATCCGCTGGTCAAAGCGGATGGAGGAGTTGAAATCATTGACGCGCGAATCGACCGCCTTGGAGAAGCGGCCCTTCCAGAGTTGTTCTGCCATAATATTCTTCCTTTTCTGATAGGCGGCTCGCCCTCTCCGTCATTGCTTGCGCAATGCCACCTCTCCCAAAGGGAGAGGCTCTGGCGTAACCGAGAACTTCACGGCTTGACCGGAAACTTTGCCGCTATGCCAAGGGCTCTCCCTTTGGGAGAGCTGTCACCGTAGGTGACTGAGAGGGCGAGGATGTTTATCTTGTAAATAAAAACAGCTAAAAACGGCAAAGCCGCCGCAGGGGAAAACGCTCCTGCGGCGGTGCCGCCGGCAACTATGCCGGTTTTGGAACTCCGTTGTGAAAGTGTAGAAAACACACCGGAGAGAAAATTGGCTTTGTGTGATCCCGGTGGATCAGCCGCTTAGTCCTCGATCTTCGGCCAGCTCTTGGACAGCTTTGCGCGCTCCTTGATGGACAGGCCGAACAGGTTGATGAAGCCTGCTGCATCTGCCTGGTTGTAATCTTCGTCCTCACCAAAGGAAGCAGTCTGCTCATCGTACAGGGTGAACGGAGAGGTGACACCGGCGTTGATCATGTTGCCCTTGTACAGCTTCAGCTTCACATCGCCGGTCACGGTCTTTGCCAGGCTGTTGGCAAAAGCATCCAGAGCCTCACGCAGCGGGGTGAACCACTGGCCGTTGTAGACGATGTCGGCGTACTTCTGAGCCAGCTGCTCCTTGAGGTGTGCGCTCTCCTTGTCCAGGGTGATGGTCTCCAGAACATTGATGGCCTTGTACAGGATGGCACCGCCGGGGGTCTCGTACACGCCGCGGCTCTTCATGCCCACCAGACGGTTCTCCACGATATCCAGCAGGCCGATGCCGTTCTCGCCGCCCAGCTTGTTCAGGTACTCCACCAGCTCCACAGCACCCATCTCCTTGCCGTCAACGGCAGTGGGAACGCCCTTTTCAAAGTGGATGGTCACATAGGTCGGGGTGTCGGGAGCCTGCTCAGGGCTGACACCCAGCTCCAGGAAACCGGGGTGGTTGTACTGGGGCTCGTTGACGGGGCTCTCCAGATCCAGACCCTCGTGGCTCAGATGCCACAGGTTCTTGTCCTTGGAGTAGTTGGTCTCGCGGTTGATCTTCAGGGGGATGTGGTGAGCCTCGGCGTAGTCGATCTCCTCGTCACGGCTCTTGATGTCCCACTCACGCCAGGGAGCAATGATGGCCATATCGGGGCACAGGGCCTTGAGGGTCAGCTCAAAACGCACCTGATCGTTGCCCTTGCCGGTGCAGCCGTGGCAGATGGCATCTGCGCCTTCCTTGATGGCGATATCGGCCAGAGCCTTTGCAATGCAGGGGCGTGCAAAGCTGGTGCCCAGCAGGTAGTCCTCGTACTTAGCGCCAAACTTCAGGGTGGGGAAGATGTAGTTCTCCACAAAGTCCTTCTTCAGATCCAGAACGTACAGCTTGGAAGCGCCGGTAGCCTTGGCCTTTTCCTCCAGGCCGTCCAGCTCGGTGCCCTGGCCCACGTCACCGGAAACGGCGACGACTTCGCAGTTGTTGTAGTTTTCCTTCAGCCAGGGAATGATGATGGAGGTATCCAGACCCCCGGAGTATGCCAGCACGACTTTTTTGATGTTTTCCTTTTTCATAATAAACGCGCTCCTTTTAATAAAAATACACTTTTGTACCCTGATGCGCACTTTCCCTTCGCATCCTCTGTCTTTGATTCGCGGTTGATGCTTTTATTATACGCAGCGCGGCTTTTCCGTCAATGCTGAAAACTGCCAAACATGCCGCGCATTTGCGGCAGGATTTGTTACACTTTGTATGTTTATGCAATACTTTACGTTTATATTCAAATTTTATGCAGTCAAAATGTATATATGAAATGCAAAAAAAGCGCCCCGAAGGACGCTTTCTTTATGCCTGGTATCTTCCCAGGATCTCCTCCACCTGTTCCTGTGTCAGCGGGTGGGTGGGTTCCGGCTTTTCATTGCCCCTGCGCAGGGGCAGCCACCAGGTGGACAAGCCCAGCCAGCCGAACTTATAGGCGGTGTGGGGCTCACGGCCCACGCAGGTGAAGCCCAGGCGGGCATGGATACGCTCACTGGCGGGGTTGGGGTCTGCCACAAGGGCGTAGACATTCCAGTAACCCATCCCGTCCAGAATATCCAGCAGGGCACGGTAGAGGGTATCCCCCACACCAAAGCCCCGGGCATCGGGGGCACAGTAGATGGTGCTCTCCACATCCCAGTCGTAGGCCTCTCGGGGGTGGTAGCGGTGGGCGCAGGCATAGCCCAGCAGCTTACCGTTCCCATCCCGGGCCAGCAGCAGAGGGATCAGCGCACGGGTGCTTTCCACCCAGTCCTCATACTCCGGCAGGGAAGAGGGCGTTACCTGAAAGGTTGCCGTGTGGTGCAGGACATACCAGTTGTAGATGTTCAGGATCTCCGCCGCATCGGCCCGGGTGGCCAGCGAGAGCCGGGGCAGGTTCTTCTCAGCCCATTCGGCGCACAGGGCTTCCTTCTGCGCCTTGGTCAGCTTTTTCAGGGCTGCTTCCCGGCGCAGGGCGGCAGATTTGTCCGTGCACCGTTCCAGATACGCGAACCGCTGTGCCCCCAGCGCACGGGTGCACTTGGCCCCCTTCCCGCTCTTGTGGGCGTGCAGGCGGCTGGCCGGGTCATTTGTCCAGCCCGTGTAGAGCTGGCCGCCTGCGCAGCGCACCATATAGACATAGGCCCGCTCCGTCTTCTCCGCTTCCCCGCTCATATCACAGTCTCCCGTTGTTTTTCAGCACCTGACGGCAGGCGGCCAGCGCCGTCTCCTTATCCTTTGCGGTGATGAGGAACCGGCTGGCGTGGCAGAAGCTGATGCCCTCGATGCCGCTCTTCTGCTCAATGACCTCCTGCGGCTGGCCCGCCCAGCTCTGGGGGAAGGGCAGCTTCGGCTTTTTGGTCTTGTGGTCGGTCACGCACTGGGCGCTCCACCCGCCGCGCTGGCTGGGGTAGATGACGAAGAGGGCATCGGTCTTGTACAGGCCATTCTTCCAGGGCAGGTAGCAGGGCAGGATCACGATGCCGTCCCGGGAATTCTTATAGGCCTGCTGGACCTTTTCGTCGGCACGGTTCACGGCGTTCGCGCTCTCGATCTGGTTTTCCAGGATCTGCTTTGCCACAGCCACCGCCTTGAAGAAACAGGTATCCTGTTCCTCCTTGGAATCCCACACCGGGTTGAAGAAGCCGATGGCATCGCACAGGCTGTTCTGCTCGCCGGTGTTGTCGTTCAGGTCAAGAGGCTGGATAAAGTTTTCATCGATGAGCCGGGCCTGACGCTCCCCCACCAGCCCCGGGCCCAGCACCCGCCACAGCAGGCCGAAGGCCGCATAGGGGATGCCGTTGGCGCGGTACTCGCGGGGCTCCTGATGGTGATCGAACATGCCAAAGCCGATATCATACACGATGCCGTCGAAATCGTCCGGCACCACAAAGCCGCGGGTGATCCTGATGTCCGGCCGGATGATCTGCAGCAGCGCCGTTGCAAACACGTCGTCCGCATGGAACTTGCCGGCATGGGTGAAGCCATTTGCAGGAATTTTCATAACAGCAATACCTCGTTCTCTTTCTTTGGGAACAGTATATCACATTCTGAAGCAGGGGACAAATTTTTGTGCACAACAAAGACCCGCCGGGCGGCATACGCCACACAGCGGGTCTGAAAGGAGGAAGTGCCGTTTCAGGGCACCTTATGAGAAGCGTGTGTTACAGGACGATGGGTTTCTCCGGGTCGATCTCCAGGTTTTCGCCGTTGGATTCGATCACGCGGCGGTACCACTCGTAGCTCTTTTTCTTGTAACGTTCCAGCGTACCGGAGCCGTCGCTGTTCAGGTCCACATAGATCATACCGTAGCGCTTTTTGATCTCCGCCGTGGAGCAGGAGATCAGGTCAATGCAGCCCCAGCTGGTATAGCCCATCACGTCCACGCCGTCGTGCAACGCTTCGCTGACCTGCACCAGGTGGTCGTTCATGTAGCGGATGCGGTAATCATCCTCCACCGTAAAGCTACCGTGGCCGTCCGGCACCAGGGTGTCGTTGGCACCCAAGCCGTTTTCGGCAATGAACAGGGGCTTGTGGTAGCGGCTGTACAGCCGGTTCAGGGTGTAGCGCAGGCCCTTGGGGTCGATCTGCCAGCCCCACTCGCTGACCTTGGAATACGGATTGCGCTTGAGGGTGGGGACCATGTTGCTGCCGGTGGGCTCGCCCAGCGAGTGGTCGGCGGCGGCGCAGTTGCTGGAATAGTAGCTGAACGAAACAAAGTCCACAGTGTGGGTCAGGGCTTCGCGGTCCTCATTGCTGATCTCCAGTTGCACGCCCTTTTCCTCAAACACGCGCTTGGCGTAGTAGGGATAGGCACCCAGGGCCTGCACGTCCGAGAACAAGTACACCTCGTTGTCCAGCTCCATCACCTCGATGATGTCATCGGGGTTCGGGGTGAGCGGGTAGATGGTAACGGCCAGGATCATGCTGCCCACCTTGTACTCCGGGTCGATGCTATGGGCCAGCTGCACAGCCTTGGCGCTGGCCACCAGCTCGTAGTGGATGGCCTGATACAGCTGCTGGTTGCTCAGCTGGGCCTTGGGGGTCAGGATGGCACCGCTGACAAAGGGCTGGTGCAAAATGGAGTTGATCTCATTGAACGTGATCCAGTACTTCACCTTGCCCTTGTACCGCTCAAACAGGACCTGGCAGTATTTCAGGTACAGGTCGATCATGATGCGGTTGCTCCAGCCGTTGTACTTGCGGGCCAGGGCCAGGGGCGTTTCGTAGTGGGAAATGGTGATGAGCGGCTCGATGCCGTACTTGTGGCACTCGTCAATGACATCATCGTAGAACTTCAGGCCCGCCTCGTTGGGCTGTGCTTCCTCGCCGGTGGGGAAAATGCGGCTCCACGCAATGGAAAAGCGGTAGACCTTGAACCCCATGCCCGCAAAGAGCTTGATGTCCTCTTTGTAGCGGTGGTAGTAATCAATGCCTTTCAGCTTGAGGTTGTCGGGGGTCGGCTCCTCGGTGATGACCTTGAAGCCCTTGGGCAGCACATCCTGGATGGACAGGCCCTTGCCATCTTCCAGATAGGCACCCTCGCACTGATTTGCGGCCGTTGCGCCGCCCCAGAGGAAATTTCTCGGGAAATACATACAGGTTCCTCCCTAATGTTGCAGCGTCCGGGGATCAGTTCTTTTTCTCGTCACGGAACAGGACGAACGAGACGATAAAGGCCACCACAAAGGCAATGGCTGCACCGGCGCAGGCATAGTAGAAGTTGGACATGGAGGTATCCAGTCCAATGTAGCTGGGCAGGGTCAGCAGACCGGGAGAGCCGCCGGAGTAGTTCTTGGTGTTCATCAGGCCCATAAAGAAGCCGCCCACGCCGCCGCCAGCCATGGCTGCGATCATGTTGGTGCGGATCTTCATGGTAACGCCGAACAGGACCGGCTCGGTGATGCCGCAGACGGCAGTGATACCGGTGGCGGAGGTCAGCTGCTTGAGTTCGGGGTCCTTGGTCTTGATGGAAACGGCCAGAGCAGCAGCGCCCTGTGCCACGTTGGAGGCCAGCTGGCCCGGATAGATGATGGTATCAAAGCCGATGGTCATACGGTTGTTGATGCCAATGGGGGTCAGGGCGTGGTGGGTACCTGTCATGACCAGGAACGGCAGGAACACGCCGACGATGGTGGGCACCAGCCAGGGTGCCAGGGTGCTCAGGCCATTGATCACAGCGGCCAGGGCGTTGGAGACCACATAGCCCACCGGGCCCAGCACACACAGGGTGGCAATGCCGCAGATGAACATGGTCAGCAGCGGAGCGGTAAAGAAGCGGATGGCTTTGGGGGAGATGCGGGTAGCCCAGGGCTCCACCTTGGACATCAGCAGCACGCCCAGGATGATGGGAATCACGGACGAAGAATAGGAGGCGTTATAGATGGGCAGCATGAAGATGGTGATGGCCTCGCCGCTTTCCTTGGAGGCAGCCACCAGGTTCACAAAGCTGGGGTGGATCAAGATGCCACCCAGCATCATGGCCAGGTAGGGGTTGCAGCCCAGCTTTTTCGCCGCCGAGTTAGCCAGCAGGATGGGCAGGAAATAGAACGTGGCATCGCCCATGAAGTTGATGACCTGGTAGGTGCTGGACGTATTGCTGACCAGCTTGAACGCCACCAGGATGGCCAGCACGGCCTTGATCATGCCTGCTGCGGTCAGCGGGGGCAGGATGGGGGTAAAGATGCCGGTCAGGGTGTCGATGACACGGTCGTACCACTTGCCCTTAGGAGCGGGGGCTGCGGCGGCAGGGGCGGTGCCCAGCATCCCGCTGAGCTTCTCGTACACCTGCGTGACCTCGGCACCAATAATCACCTGATACTGGCCGTTTGCCTGGGCAACGCCCACAACACCGGCCAGGCCCTTGATGGCATCGGTATCGGCTTTTGATTCATCTTTCAGGTTAAAGCGCAGACGGGTGGCACAATGGGTGGCGTTGCTCACATTCTCGGCACCGCCCACCAGGCTGAGGATCTGTTTTGCCAATGCGCCGTAATCTTCTTTTTTTGCCATTTGCAATTCCTCCATGATGGTTTGATCCAGGGTGATCCGGAGCCTGCTGCGCAGAAGCTCTGCGTCAGCCACACCGGGCAGCCTGCGGATCGCGTTGAGGTTGATCACACTGCGGTCCTTTACGGTAACGGACAGACAGCCGCTGCGGAAATCACACAGGCCTATATTTTCTTTTCCGCCGGCCGGAGCAGCCAGCTGCTCCAGGAACTGTTCACGATCCATGGCAGAGGACCTCCCTCTCGGTCAATATCTTCTGAACCGCCCAACGCGCGCCATTGAGCGGATTCATGCAAAAAGGTGGGCAAGGTAGCGGGGCTGGTTCAGGCCTCATGCTTCTCCTGCAAACGGCTGATGTGCAACATAAGGTATACGGTTTCCTCATCGTTGCACTTCCAATTCCAAGTGGTTTGGAAATAGTCCGCGATGGCGCGGGCACACTGATACACCTGCGGGTACTCCCGCCGCATCTGGGCCAGCATCCCGCTGATCCGCTCCTCCACCTGCCTGCCGGAGGCAAGTCGCTGGATGAGGTAGCGCAGATGCATGGAAAACCGGGAATACGAAAAGCTCTCTTTGTTGAGCGTAATAGCAAGCTGTTTCTCCACGATGCCGTCCACGTCCGAAAGGGCCTTGAGCGTCATCATCATGGAGTGCATATCGCCCGCTTCCGCCTCGGCGTTGATGAGGTGGAGGGCAATGTTCACCACCTCGCTGTCTGGTAGCTTCAGCCCGGCTTCCCGTGCCAGCAGCTCCCGTGCCTGTTTGGCCAGCTCTGTCTCCTTGGGGTACAGGTGGCGCACATCGTAGGCCAGCGGGGTCGAGATTTCGATGCCCTTTCGCAGCCGCTCCGCCGCAAAGTTCAGGTGGTCGGCCAGGGTAAATGGCAGGTTGGGGTTCAGCGCACAGTCCAGCTCAATCTCAGCCCGCTCCGTGATCTCGGCGCAGGCCAGCACCAGCGGGCGGGGCAGATCGGCCGCCATGCCAAAATATTTGGGGTTTACGTCGTAAAACGTTCGCTCGATGCGGGAAAGATCCGTCAGCTCGTAAGGCATTTGGGGGAACCCGACCCCCCGGCCCAGCACCACCAGCTCCTTGCCGTTTCCGTCCAGTGCCAGGGCGGCATTGTTATTGATCTGTCGGATGATTTTCATACCGTTCTACTCCCTGCATCGAATTTTCGGACAAAAAGAAAAACCCCGAACGCAGCAGCTCACACTACTCCCCTTGTTTTAGAAAGGGAATTCGATGCAAGTAGCGCCTCCGAGGAGTAACGTCTTGTTTTTACGAATTTATAATACCAAAGGTTCTTTGCTGTGTCTATTCGCACGATACCCAAAAAAGCGTATTGTTTTTTGTGCACCGTGAAAAAAGTGTAGCAAAAAGCCGCCGGGCAGAGAAATGTCCGGCAGCTCTTGGTTCAAGCTAAATTCTATGCACTTACTTTTTCCGGGTGTGGGTCTTGGTCACAGCCGTGGTGGGCTTCACGGCGGGGGAGAGGTTCGGCTTTTCGGTGAGAGCCGTGGTGGTGGGCTCGCCCAGTGCCAGCACCTCGGCCAGCTCCTTCTGCACCTTGGCGTTGACAGGGTCGTTCACAGCCAGCACATCGGAGTAGAACTGCTCCATCTCTTCGCGGGTGGAGAAGGTTGCAACGTACATCTGGTTGCCCATGGCACCGGACAGAGCCTCGGGGATGCGGTCCACCATCCGCATATTCTTCTGGTACTTCTGCATGATCTGCTCATGGCTGTACACAAAGTTCTTGCCATCGCGGCGGCCTGCAAAGGGGCAGTAGTAGTGCTCGCCCACCGGCATATCCGTGCCGCCGAAGGCGATCATATCCGCCCAGATCTTGTACACATTGGTGGAGCGGGCAAAGTTGATCATATCCGGGGTAAAGCCGCCGCAGGGGCGCA
>ERZ839947.1780-NODE-1780-length-18334-cov-6.495705_pt1 | contig 18334 bp, 10 predicted proteins | sample MGYA00519908_ERZ839947 | MGnify/ENA primary metagenome ERZ839947 (study PRJEB31850, sample SAMEA3708857) | human gut metagenome | biome: human gut; feature: human-associated habitat; material: faeces | place: China | collected 2014 ... | reverse complement strand
TAACGAATGGGCAAGAAACTGTGAAGGTTCTTGCCCATTTTTGTTGCAATAATTCTATTTTAAATACCGGAAGTGCCTAAAAATAGTTTTTAATAAACTTGGATACCGTTTCTAATAAACTATTCACTTATTTATTATAAACTCGAAGTAAGTTTATACGATTCCGGACGTAAAGTGTAAAGAAGAAAGAATGATTGTATTGAATAACCGGCATTTTTTTTCTTATTTGATAAACAATTGATACAATAGAACCAGCGAATGCGTTGGTCGTATTGTTTTACAATAGATCATTATTTTGCTTGATAATCGATCATCTAACGCAAAAAGCTTCAGATTGAGCAGAAACCATTGTTGCGTCAAAAAAAATGTAGAAATCGTCTGTCATATCATATAATTCTGTAATTTTGTTGTGCAAGTTCCATAAAACAGCATTTCCAAGTTAATCTTTTAATACTAAAAAATACATATAAGTATGAAAATGAATTTCCATTGTTTTGCGAATCTTATTTCGGTAATGATTCTCGCGCTTTTCTCAAATAGCGGACTGATAAACGCAACCGAAGTCGGAAAACGTACTAATGCATTGGACGCGTCAACCTGGAAGGAATCCAAATGGATTTCAGCAGTAGACGCTCCTGTAGTGGAAGGACATAACAACGGTCGCGCAGCCGATGGTGCCAGTTGGTTCGTGTCCACTGTGAAAAACGAACAGAAAGTCATCTCTGCCAAGTGGATGACCGCCGGACTGGGAGTTTACGAGTTGTATGTGAATGGGAAACCCGTAGGCGGGGAATTCTTGAAACCGGGCTTCACACACTATGCCAAGACCAAACGTTCTTTTACCTATGATATCACAGATGTCATCCGTACCAAGCCAAACGTCGACAACATGCTCTCCGTACAAGTGACACCGGGATGGTGGGCTGACAAAATTATAACTCCCGGAGGATATGACGGCATGATAGGCAAAAAGTGTGCTTTCCGCGGTGTATTGGAACTGACTTTTTCTGACGGAACTAAGAAGTGCTACGGTACCGACCTTAAAAACTGGAAAGCCGGAATTGCCGGTCCGGTGAAACATGCCGGCATCTTTGACGGAGAAGAGTATGATGCACGCGAACCGATGGGCTACGAATGTGTGGACAAACTCTCCACACCCGAAGAGAATACTGAATTTTCTGGTGACATTTTGCCTTCGGACGGAGCAGAAGTCTATCTGCGCACCGATCTCGCCCTCGCTCCTGTCAGAGCATACATTTGGAAGAATATAGAAGGAGCGAAAGAGAACGAGTTTGGTAAAGTGATTATCGCCCGTGAGTTCGCATCGGGCACGGAGATGACCATAAGTCCGGGAGAGACGTTAGTGGTGGATTTCGGGCAAAACTGTGCCGGTGTACCTTCTTTTGTATTCAAAGCTGCCGAGGGAACAGTGCTAACCTGCCTTCCCGCAGAGTTGCTCAATGACGGCAACGGTGCCAAGATTCGTGGCATGGACGGTCCGGAAGGAAGCTGCCACCGCGAAAACCTGCGCATTCCCCACACTGGTATCCGCCTGGACTACACCTTTGCTGCCGGAGATAACTATGTGGCCTACTATCCTCACTGCACCTTTTTCGGCTACCGCTACGTCTCCATAACTGCCACCGGGAATGTAGCCATCAAGTCGTTGAAATCCATTCCCGTCACTTCCATCACAAAGGAACTGGAAACCGGTACTATCACCACAGGCAATGACCTTGTGAACAAGCTCATCTCTAACACTTATTGGGGACAGCTATCCAACTACCTGTCTATACCCACCGACTGTCCGCAGCGTGACGAGCGTCTGGGCTGGACAGCAGATACACAAGTGTTTGCAGAAACCGGTACGTTCTTTGCTAACACCATGAAGTTCTTTCACAAGTGGATGTGTGACATGCGCGACACCCAGAACAGTTTGGGCGGATTCCCCGGAGTGGCTCCCTTGGCACAATACGGCGATGAGAAAATGCGTTTGGGCTGGGCCGATGCCGGAATCATTGTACCTTGGACGGTGTGGAAACAATTCGGAGATACGCAAATCATTGAGGAGAACTGGAATGCCATGGACCTGTTTATGAACCACATCAACGACACCAAGTATAACCACGAGACCCTTTGCGGCGAGAACGGCAACTACCAATGGGCTGACTGGTTGAGCTACGAACCGCTGGAAAGCTGTAGCGGACTGGCTTTCTCTCCCCAAGGCCCGCTTCCTGATGCCATTAGCTACTGGAACTATCTAAGTGCTTCCTACTGGGTGATAGATGCTTCCATGATGCGCGACATGGCTACCGCTACCGGTCGCAATTCCGCCAAATACCAGCAAATGGGCGACTTGGCAAAAGCATACATCAAAGAGAACTTCCTCAACGAGGACGGCACCTTCAAAACCGCTATCCTCAACACCATGCAAACTCCTGCTCTATTCGCCTTGAAAAACCAGCTTGTGGAAGGCGAAGCCAAAGCGAAGATGATAGACCGCCTGCGCGAAAATTTTGCACAACACGACCTTTGCTTGCAGACCGGATTCCTGGGCACATCTATCCTTATGGCCACCCTCACGGAGAATGGCATGGAAGACATTGCCTATGAACTACTCTTCCAACGTAAGAACCCAAGCTGGCTGTACTCTGTGGACAATGGAGCTACCACCATCTGGGAAAGGTGGAACAGCTATATGATAGATAAGGGAATGGGACCACGCGGTATGAACAGCTTCAATCATTATGCCTACGGATGCGTATGTGAATGGATTTGGGAAACTGTTGCCGGCATCGCAGCCGATCCTGCCACCCCAGGCTTCAAGCATATCATTATGAAACCCATTCCAGACAAGCGATTGGGACATGTAACTGCCGAATACCGTTCCGCCGCCGGACTCATTAAGAGCGCATGGAAATACGAGGGTGACACTTGGATTTGGGAATTCACCATTCCTAAGGGTGTTACCGCTACCGTAACCCTTCCCGGAGAGATGAAGTCAAAAGATTATGTAAGTGGAACTTACAAGGTGACAAAATAGTTTTTCATGTAGGAATTTGATAGTAAGGAGATGTATCGAAACTCTCTTTTAACATGATTACCCTCATTACAGATAGCTGTGATGAGGGTAATTCTTCATTTATAAAGGTTTTGACAAACGTTTTATTGATTTTTTCATATTGTTAGCCTATCTGTTTTTTGCATGATACGCTTGTAATGCGAGTTCCTTTTTTGTATTAAACCTCTTCGCATATCGGCATATCCATTCCTTTGTATACAACTACGATTTTATGAAGCTGTGTAGTGCCGACTGCTCTCTTCACCGTATCGGTGTCAGCATAACGATTGGCTTGAGCAATAGCTTCCAGCCGCAGTTCTTCCACGCGGCTTTCGGGGTCTTTATACTTGGCATATTTCAGTTCCACAATGTAACTATGCTTCATGTCGGAATAGATATCCAGTAGCGGACAAAGGAAAATGTCGACATAGCCTGCCTGTGTGTCCTGTTCAGAGATGGGGCGGTAGAAACGGTTTTGTGCTGTCATGGCAAGTGTGAAGCCATGGACAAAAAATTCACCTTTCTGCTTGTCGCGCTGGGAAGTGTAGCGTTTTAGACAGTTGGCAATATAGTCGAAGTAAGCTTTCCAAGAGCCATCGTAGGCAAGGGCACTGGCAAGTTCGTTCTTCTCGTAACTACTGAAATTAAGTTCGGCCTCGTTGTAGGTACTTAGCAGATAGGTGTAGATTTGTTCGCGGACTACCTGATTGGGGATGGTGAGTTTGGTTTTTCCTTTATACGTGCCGCTAATGGTGAGCATACCGAAATAGTAAAGCAGACTCACAAAGTTGTCAGGATTAGTGATATTGATGGCAGGAAAACCTTTTTTCAGTTCTCCGGTGACGTAGCCTTCGCTCACCAATGTTTGTATGGTGGAGGCATCATGGGCAAACTCTTTGTCCTTCCGGATGAGCATACGTAATTTTTCGTAATCGATACGGATATTGTCTTCTACCATATCCCGGGGGGCTTTGCCTCGTTGAATATAATTCTTGACGAAGTAGAGTACCATGTTGGAGTTGTACATAGTGGTTTCACCGTAACATTCTTCTGCAAAGCAGTAGTTGTCATACCAAGGTTTCATTATTTCTATCAGTTCGTCTACACTGTGATTGAATGGACTGGTGGTGGAATAATAGGTAAGCATTTGGCGGACTTCTTCTTCCGTGAAACCTATCATCTCGTTAAATTCCGGTGTGAGCGAGTAGTTGGTTCCGATGTTGAAACCGCTTGTGAGGTCGTCCATTGTCACGGGACTTACGCCGGTAATGAAACAACGTTCGATGCTGGAATAGGTTCCGGCTTTAATTTTATTGAAGAAGGCACGCAGATAACCTTCGCCATGCGTTTCGTCCGTATAACGGTGCAGGCTCTCTATATCTGAGAGAATGGCATTGGTGAAATGGTCGTATTCGTCAATAAAGAGGTAAATACGTTGGTTGGTCTTATTACATTCTGTGAACAGGTATTCAAATTGTTCGACAGCTCCTTCTTTTTTGTCGAGTTCTTCCTTGATGCCTTTGGGGAGATAGTCGGCGTAAATGTCACAGAAGTAGTCGAACATTGTTTGGCAATGCGCGTCCAGTCCCTTGCGGTAGTTGTGCAGTTCGCCTACTATTCCGGAGAAGTTGAGGTATAGTACTAGATAGCTGTTCCGGTCGCGCGTAGGATGCTTTCCGATGTAAAGGTCGCCAAACAGCGCTTCGAATTTATCCTTGGCAAGTATATCATAATAGTGCTGCAACATACTTACTGTGAGACTTTTGCCGAAACGGCGCGGGCGAATAAAGAAGAAAAACTTGTCCGCCTCTTCTATCATGGGTATAAACCGGGTTTTGTCTACATAATAACAGTCGTCGCGGCGGATTACTGCAAAGTTCATCATGCCATAGGGGATACGTTTTCTGTCCGGTGCTGTATATTTTTCCATAACTTATTCCTTATTTTAGGAGCTTTCTTTGAACATAAACAAAGGTACGGGCTTTTTGTTACTTCTCCAAACAAACATTCCATAACTTCTCGCTATCTTTGTACTCTATTAAAAAACATCACCATCACTATGGAATTGAAGCATGGATATTACCATCTGATTGCGATACTTGTAGTTGCTATTTGGGGACTGACCTTTATATCAACCAAAGTACTGATTAATCACGGACTGACCCCACAGGAGATATTCCTTTATCGTTTTCTCATTGCTTATCTGGGTATTTGGGTGATTTCTCCCAAACGTCTGTTTGCGGGTAATTGGAAAGACGAACTTTGGTTGATGGCAGGAGGTCTTTTCGGTGGTTCACTCTATTTCTTTACCGAAAATACAGCTTTAGGAATTACGCAAGCATCTAATGTAGCTTTCATCATTTGCACAGCTCCTTTACTTACCACCATTCTTTCCCTTCTCTTTTATAAGAGTGAAAAAGCCACCAAAGGTTTGATTTATGGTTCCATATTAGCTTTAATTGGGGTGGGACTGGTGGTCTTCAACGGTAGTTTTGTACTCAAATTATCTCCAGTAGGGGATTTGCTCACTTTACTTGCCGCCCTGTCGTGGGCATTTTATAGTTTAGTGATAAAGAAAATGACGGGGCGTTACCCCACTGTATTTATCACTCGCAAGATATTTTTTTATGGAGTATTGACCATACTTCCCGCCTTTCTTCTTCATCCGCTGCAACCGGATCTTGATATACTTTTAAAACCGATTGTATTATCCAATCTTTTGTTTCTAGCTGTTCTGGCTTCCTTGATATGTTATGTCCTCTGGAATGTGGTCTTAAAACAGTTGGGAACTGTTAGAGCTTCCAGTTATATCTATCTCAATCCGTTGGTGACAATGGTGGCATCCGTAATCATTCTTCACGAACAAATCACGTGGATTACATTATTGGGAGCAGGTTGCATTATATTTGGAGTCTATCAGGCAGAAAAGAAATAAATAGGTAAAACCACACAAGAAATAACAAATATAAGAGTGACAAAAAGGAAAAAGAAACGCATTAGTGAAAAGATGCGGAGATACAATCTCAGCTTACAGCGTCCTCAAGAGGAATTCCGTCGGCGTGTGATAGAGTCGGAGAGAATGAGGAAGGAAAGGGAACCGGAAGAAAGGAGGAGAGAACGGTGGAGAAAATGGAAGAAATGGCTTGGATTAGCCGATTTTACTGAATATGACGGTCCGTTTCCCATTTTTATATCTGCAGTGTTCTTTTTAGTGATTTTTTTAGGTGGGATAAGTTTATGCGTTTTAGGATTGTTCAAGGACCCATATAAAATTCAAATAATGCCAATCTTATATGGTATACTTTTAACCATTTGGAGTGCGAAAGCCTTGATAATCTTTTATCCTGTTCTAAAAGCAGTCATAATCGCTTTATTTGAAGACAGAAAAAAGTAGATTTTATTGGAGATAATTCTTTATAATTCTTAGATTTGTATTCTATTACTAGAGTATGAATTAACACTATTATCAAAATGAAAAGAATTTGGGTGGCTCTTTTAGTATTTTCTATGCTGGGAGGAGCTGTATCAGCAAATGCTATTTCTTTTAAACGTAAAAAGACAAAAAAGAAAGAATCCGTTGAGAAAGAAAAAACTGCTTATGATAAACTGTTCTCATCTAATCATTCGAAAGCAGAAGGTTTCATCACTGTACACAAAGTGAAAGAAAAAGTTTATTTTGAACTTCCATTATCGTTGTTGAAACGTGATATGTTGTTGGGTTCTGCAGTTACAGAAATCAGTGATAATAGAAATGCCATTATAGGATCAAAACCTACCGAACCTATTCATTTTCGTTTTGAAAAACTGAATAACAAAATCTGTCTGTCTGCTATTCAAACAGATAATGTGAGTGGTGATAATGACAATCGATTGAAGACGGCTATTGCATTAAGCAACATGGATGCCATATTGCAAGCCTTTGATATTTCTGCTTATAATAATGATAGTACGGCTGTTGTGTTTGATGTTACCGGTTTTTTTGTGGGTGACAATAAGCTAATAGATCCTTTTGATAAATATAGTGCAAATATGTCGAGAGGACGTAAGCGTTCCACTTCTTTTCAAAGTAGCAAGTCGTTTGTTGATGGTTTTAAAGCTTTTAAGGACAATATATCTGTCCGGAGTTGCCTAAGTTATACTTATTCGTTGACCGGAGGTAGTGGAAAAGACATTAAGGACGAACCTCTGACTGCAAAGGTGACACGTTCTATCCTGTTATTGGATTCTGTTCCCTACCGTCCCCGATTGATGGATAGCCGGATTGGTATTTTCCCGACTATAAAAAAAGAATATTCGGCAACCAAACAGACGATGCGGGCAATCTATTATGCAAATCGTTGGCGTTTGGAGCCTTCTGATTTAAAAAGTTATGTAGAGGGTAAAAAGGTGACACCTGTGAAGCCGATTGTTTTTTATGTAGATAGTTGTTTCCCTGATAGTTGGAAAGCATCTATATTTGAAGCTGTCAACCAATGGAATGAACCATTTGAAAAAATAGGTTTTACACAAGCTATCCAGGCTAAAGAATTTCCGAAAGACGATCCGGAATTTGATGCGGATAATTTGAAATACTCTTGTATTCGTTATGCACCGATTGCTATTGAAAATGCAATGGGTCCCTCTTGGGTAGACCCGCGCAGTGGAGAAATACTGAATGCTTCTGTATATCTGTATCATGATGTTATAAAGTTGTTGAATAACTGGATTTTTATCCAGACTGCTCAAGCTGACAAACGTGTCCGTCATAAAATTATTCCAAGGGAAGTGATGGATGATGCTTTACGTTATGTCGTTTCACACGAAGTAGGACATTGTCTCGGATTTATGCACAATATGAGTGCTTCTTCCGTCATTCCGGTAGACTCTCTGCGTTCTCCTTCGTTTACACAGAAACATGGCACCACTACTTCTATAATGGATTATGCACGTTTTAATTATGTGGCACAACCCGGTGATATGGAGCGTGGGGTTCGTATGATGCCTCCCCGCTTTGGGCTGTATGATGATTATTTGATCCGTTGGAATTATACACCAGTACCGGAAGCTAAAACAGAGGAAGAAGAGTATGCGATTACTTCAAAGTGGATTACGGATTTATCCGGTGATCCTGTATATCGGTATGGAAAACAACAGTCGGATATACTTGACCCTCGTTCTCAAACGGAAGATCTGGGAGATGATGCGGTAAAAGCAACTCAATATGGTGTGAAAAACCTGAAGTATATCCTGGCTAATCTGAACCAATGGCTGGATAAGGAAGATAATGATTATAAACACCGATCTGCTATTTATGATGGTATTATAATGCAGTATTTGACTTATATGTTGCATGTTTATCATAATATCGGTGGCATTTATCTGCATGAAAAACTGGTCGGTGATAAAGTGGAAGCTCTAGAAAGTGAACCGAAGGAGAAGCAAAAAGAGGCAATGAGTTATTTTCTGGAACAGTTGGAAACGCTGGATTGGTTAGATAACAGCGATGTATTGGATAAGTTGCCTATGGTTGGTAAACCTTCTGATGCTTTGCGTAATGTGCTGATGAAATTATTGATGGCGGCTCCTGCCCGTGTGGAATTTTCGGCACTGAAAGCTGAAGGCGATAAATATGACGTTGACGAATGTATGAATGACATTTATGAATACATCTGGAGTCCTACTTTGAAAGGGCGTAAATTAACCTCTACTCAAATGAAGTTGCAGAATTTATTTATTAAACAGTTAGCTTCAACGGCAAAGATTAATTGGAATAAAGATTCAAAATCATTGGCAGATGAGGATGTTTGGGAATCGTTAACCACGCTTCATCATAAGATAGGGGAAGGACACAAAGGATGTTGTGTGTCGGATTTGGAACGTATGTTTAATCCTGTAGCCGGATTTGAAGAACCAATGGCCGAGTACTTTGTCCCCAGAAATCAGGAGAGTATGTGTTATGGTTATTTCTTGCGGGTGCGCGACTTATTGAATAATCAAAAGCAACATGTCGATAAAGATACTCGACTTCACTATCAATTATTGCTTCATCAAATGAATAATGCGTTAAACAGATGATTATGAAGAATAAATATATCCTTTTACTTTTTTTGTCGGTCTTTGGCCTGTCTGTTTCTTATCCTTTGGAAGGGGCAGCTAAGAAAAAGAAAAAAACAGAGCAGGTAAAATCGAAGAGTGATTATGAAAAGCTATTGAAAGGTAAATCCAATAGCGTGGAGTCCAAGGGATTAATGAATCTTTATTGGATTGAGAATAAGATATATATGGAAATACCTAAGGCTGTTTTAGGTAAACGTCTGTTGATGGGAGGGGTGGTTGATAAAGTCAGTAATCCGCAGGAATCGTCCGTGGGATTTCGCCCTGCCACTTCTTTGCAGGTGAGATTTTGCCAATCTGATTCGTTGGTCAGACTTTATCGAGTTGCCAATCGTCCGATTACCGGTGATGACTCTCGTATCGGCGATGCATTGAAAAAGAGCTTTAGTGATATTGTTCTGGAGCAGTTTCCAATCAAGGCTTATTCTCCTGATAGTGCTTTGGTGATTGATGTCACTTCTTATGTGTTTAAAGATGACGAATACATGAATCCGATAGATCCGAAAGCATATAATACAATGGATGGCTGGGTGAAAAGGAAGGCTACTTTTAAACAAGACCGGTCGATGATATCCGGGATTGCCTCTTACTCGGATAATGTATCTATCTCATGCAATATGAGTTATAGTCTTGCCATGTCGTTATTCGGGCTTTTCCCGATAGCAGACGATATTCCTTTCAGTGCGGTTGTGAAGCGTACATTTATGTTATTACCGGAGGATGAAGATTATCTTCCTCGTTTGGCAGATCCTCGTGTTGGTACTCTATGGAGTGACAAGGTTAGCTTTTCGGATGAAGCGCAAGGAAGTGAAGTGCAGTATTGGGTGAATCGTTGGAATTTGACAGAGGAAAACCCTATTGTCTTTTATGTAGATACTCTGTTGCCCGAAAGCTGGCAGCGCTGTGTGTATCGTAGTGCTGATATATGGAAGAAGTCTTTTCAGAAGATTGGTTTTCCCAATGCGCTGGTAGTGAAGCCTTATCCTAAAGACGGTACGGTGTTTGATGCCAATAATATTACTAAATCCTGTATTCGTTATGTCATTTCACCGTCTAACCAGATTACAGACAACTGTTGGAGTGATCCGTTGACAGGAGAGATTATAAGTGCCAATATTTACATTCCGCACAACTTGGCATCGAAAATCCAGTTGGATTATTTTCTGCAAACATCTTCTTTTAATGAGAAGGCTCGTACGTTGCTGCCCGATGAGGGCTTGGTAGAGGAAGCGTTAACGTCTTTATTATTGAGGCATTGGGGACATTGTTTGGGGTTGAGTGATAATATGGCAGGATCTATTGCTTATCCTGTTGATTCGCTTCGTTCGAAGGAGTTTGTTAAGCAGCATGGGTTATCTGCTTCCGTTATGGATAAGCTCCCCATGAACTATTTGCTTTCTGATGATAGTTATAGTGAAGGAATGCCTCTGGTGCAATCGGTGTTAGGGGTATATGATGATTGGGTAATTCGTTATTTGTATCAACCTATGAAAAAGACTACGCCGCAGGAGGAATTATCCGGTTTGCAATCGTTGATATCTGAACGTAATCACAATCCGTTATTGTTGTTTAAAGGGCCGCAAAACAGGAAAGCGTATTATGACCCTCGTGGAATGGAAAGGGATTTAGGGAATGATGCTATCCGTTCGGCAACAATAGCTTGTGAGAATATAGCGAAAGTAATAAAGAATGCCAACCAGTGGTTGGACAAGGAGGATGTGGACTATGAGCTGCGTGCTGTTTTATATGGTCATATCATCAAGCAGGTGAATGAATACATGAAGCATGTACTGCAACAAGTGGGTGGTATTTATTTGAATGATAGTTACTATGGAGATGTTTATCCTTCTTTTCAATCAGTGCCAAAAGAGGTTCAGCGCCAATCTTTTTTGTGGATGCTGGATGCGATTGAAAAGATGACATGGATGGATGATAAGGAATTGCTGAATCATTGTGCTTTAACAGGGAGTGTTGCCGATTATTCTCAAAAATTCCTGGGAAACTTGGTATTAGTGCAGTTGAGTAATATCTGGCTTAGTGAAAGTAAATCGAATGATCCTTATACGCAACAGCAGGCTATTTCAGATCTGATAAGTTTCTTATTCAAGGAAGCCAGGATGGGCAAGAGTTCTGCTGAATTTAAGCGCTTTATGCAAGGACAATTCTTGAATGCTGTTATTTCATGGTCGGATGTAAGCCCGGTAAAAGAAAAAGGTTCATCATCCGGTTCTTCTAGCTTTGCGATTGGAGAAACTAATTCTCATTGGGGAATGGAGCCAATTGAAAGCATTTCATATCTGTCTGTTCCGGCGAGAGCTCATTTTTGGTATGGATGTCTGATGGATTTGAAACAGGAATATGTCAAAGCCAAAGCAATGGCACCGACGAAAAAGTTAAGAGAGGACTATGATTATCGGTTGTTTATAATTGAGAAGGCGTTGAAGAAATAAATAAGGCAGAAGGTGCTCCAAAACGCTTGACTTAACGAAATTACCCTCGCTACACTATATGTACCGAGGGTAATTTTTGATTTGTAGGGATTCTGCACTCCTCTTATTGTTGGCTGATTTTATATCGAACCCATACGCTCTTATTCGACTACACGAGTGAATTTATAATTAATGCCAAACATATCTGAATCAAATTCCTCGCCATACTCCATATAAGTGCCGTAGAAAAAGTCGGTAGGGATATACTCGTGGAAATAAATCATGATATTGTTATCATCTATCTTATCAATTCCTAATATCACATCGGCCGATTCAGACTTTTTGGATGAGAAAAATTTATTCGCTCCGGAAATAATATAGTAAGGAGCATCAAATTCTTCGCCTGTATCCCAATTGAGAAGGTCTTTCTCAATATGATCAAAAACGACTTTGTGTCCATTAGGATTGCAAAAGAAGTTTTTCAGGCTTCCACTGAGGTGCGGTACGATTATGTCATTCCCATCTGTGTGGATAAATTCCAGATAATCATTTTCACCATTCTTTGTAGGTAAGTTTACCATGTCTTCGGCAGGAATCTCATACAATTCAAAGTTAATCTCATTGGTGATTTCAACAGGTTTCCATTTTCCCAGCATATCTATAAATTTCACTTGGTCAAGCTTTAGGGAATGGGCGATGAAAGACCCCGCATAGTAGAGGCCAGAGTTGTCTTCATTGGGTGCTTTTAGATTGATGACGGCTGTTTTACCTGCATAATCCTCCACATCCTCTTGAATGGCAACTGTGAAATGAGCTTGCCGCCCATTCTTAGGTATGGTTATAGAAGTGGGGACCGTGAAGTCAGTACCAATGACTGCGCTGCTTGAAGAACCGATCTCCAAGGGGAATGTGATATCAGAGAGAGCTTTAAAGCTTTTCCCGCTAATTTCACCTTGCACTTCAACCCATATTTCAACAGTACTTAACACCCTGGAATAAGATGATGTAAATGAATACATGATACGTTCTTTCGTTTCTATCGGGATGATCGCTATCTTTTTATCTCCCAGTCCATAGCCATTCACCGGACGAATGGAGAGACGGATTTCACGCCCGGCAGTCAAGTTGTTTTTAGGAGTTAATATTAATTTTGCATTTGTCTCGCCAGCCTTTATGATAAATTCCTTAGCGGAAATTTCATAATCTTCATTCAGCTCGGCAGAACCATCGATATCGATGGGAACAATGAGGTCCACTTCTGGCGCTGCAGATGCTCTAAGTTCTACTTCCAAGTTTCCTGAAGGAGGGAGGATGTAAATAGATCGACTGAATGAAAGATTGGCAGCCGAAGAATCGTCATCATTGCATGAAATGATCATCATGGGAAGTACCATGGCCCATATCAGCAGAATGCTTATGTTTCTAAGCGTTGTTTTCATTTTATTCAATCAGTTTTATTGGTTAATAGCTTCGTTGTATTCATTCCATCGTGCCTGTACTTCAGTACGGTCTTCCGCAGTTAGAATTGTTCCGGTAGGGACCAGATATTCTGTTGTTACAGACGCCGTCTTCGGAGTTAGCTCTTCGGGTTCGCTGCAGGATAAGCATAGCAATATGCAGTTTGTGGCTATGATCGCTGCTATATATATGGTGTATTTCATCTTTTTGACTTATTGAAGTTGATACTTTAATTTACATATCCGGGGTTCTGTATGAGAAGGCCGGGGAATAATTCTACGTCAGCTCTTGGAATAGGAAATGTGTAAAGGTACTTTTCCGTTACATATTTTTTTCCATTGGCAGCAATCCAGAATTCCGGCCTTCCATTACGCTTTAGCTCATACCAGCGGTCACCTTCGAGAAAAAGCTCCATTCTGCGCTCGCAAAGAATGGCGGAAATCAATTTACTGAGAGGGGCACCTGTAGCGTCTACTGTGATAGTTTGTTTGGCTATTTCGGGCAGATTCTCCATTGTATAAGCTGTATAATTGGGGGTAATCCTTTTAGAGCGGAGCAAATTAAGATATTTCAAAGCCTCGCCTGTATTATTCAGGTGCGCGTATGATTCGGCAATGATGAGGCATAGCTCTTCACTGCGAAATTTGGTTGTTACCTTCTTGACGGTTATCCGCTGCGCGTTGAATGAGCTTGCCTTGCGTATATCATTCGGATTACTATTTAATAATCGTACAAGATCTTTAGATACGGGGCGCTGAATGACATTGCCTTGAGCAACGACGTAGCTCATGCTTCCCATATCATTTTCGTTGGTGTAAGAGGCGATGATAACATTCTTTCCTTTCGAGAGCTTCTGATTTATATTTTCGGTATATTCTTCAACTTCTAGCATGGGATACTGTTCAAGCACTTCTTTTGCGTAGGTGATGGCATTTTCCCAGTCTTGTGTCCAAAAGAAAAAGCGTGCCATGAAAGCTTTGGTTACCTGCGCAGTGAAAAGATAGTCTTTATTGGTTACATTGTACGAGAGTGCATTGCGGAATCCTTTTAAGATAAACTCCGCGGTTTCTTTCTGGTTAGAGCGTCCCGGCTTAGCTTCCATGTCAAACTCATCTACGAGCGGTAATCCCAGCGTTTCGGCAGCGGTCTCCGGCTGATAAGGTTCACAAAAACTTTGTAGCAGATTGTAGTAACAGATGGAACGGAGGCTCCATGCGGTTCCCAGTATATTTCTTGCGGTTTCGGATTCTGTATCTTCCATATTGTTGATGATGATATTACAATCTTTGATGACGGAGTATAGTTCCGGATACCGTTTCTGGTTGGGGTTGATACGGCTACCGACATATAGCTGATGGTTGGCGATAGTGCTCGCTAACGTCCCGTCGAGGTCTTCAGCAAAGAATTCTAGAAAACTGGTGTACTCGGGATCGGATATGATTGTTAAATTAATCCCTTTCTCTATCTCGTCCAGCCAATAATGAAGGATGGAGGAATATTCTTCAGCCGTTTTGGGGATAATTTTGCCTTTGGGTTTTACATCTAGGTAATTGTTGCATGAGCTAAGCATAAGCGTCAAACCGCAACATATAAATATAAGTTGTTTTATTTTCATTATTCTCTAATTTTTAGAATCCTACATTTACACTAAACATCACGGATCTGCTGACAGGATAGGTTGCCCCGGGAGTTTCAGGATCCATACCTTTATAGCTCGTGAATGTGAAAAAATTATTAAGCGCCATGGAGAAGTCTACATTGGAAAGTGCAGACTTATTCAATAATTTCCTAGGAAGCGTGTATCCGACAATGATGCTCTTAATGCGCACATACGATATGTTGGTGAGATAGGCTCCGCGTACAATATATGCGTCTGTTGGGTTATAATAGCCAAAATTGTACGAATCCTTGAAAGAGTTCCATACACGCGGATAGGTACCATTAGTATGATTGGGTGTCCAACGGTCAGCAGCTGCTTTTGGTACATTCAACTGTTTTGTAAATAAGTCGTTTTCGAATACTTGAGTTGATTCAGACTGGGTTCCATAGCCTGTATTTTGATAAGAGACAGGAGGCTTAATGTATTCAAGTGCTTTGGCGCCTGTTGCGTACGTTCCATTCACGCTTAATCGGATACCTTTATATTCCGCTGTAATGTTGAAACCTCCGGTGATGGGGGCCTCTTTTGTTCCCAGATAATATTGGTAGTTATCATACTTATTCAAGTCGGTAGCTGTATTAATCTCCGCGTCTGGCCGTAGCTGGAAGGTATAAAGGCCTGTGTCTGGATCAATTCCTGTGAGTTTACCAGTATAGATGGCTCCTATAGGATACCCTTCCCAGTATCCGGCATAAGAAAGTTTGTTAGACGGATCTTGGTATTTGGTAATTCTATTCATGTTATAAGCGATGTTTCCTGACAAGGATAGGTTAAAGTCCCTGTTTTTTATGGGCGTCCCGTTTAATGTAGCTTCAATGCCCTTGTTTTCTACATCTGCCGTATTATATTGTTGTTTTGGGTATCCGGTCGTGGTCAGTACTCTTACGCTGGTGACCATGTCGGTAGTCTTACGATAATATCCTTCAACAATACCGTTTAAGCGGTCATTAAAAAGTCCGAAGTCTAACGCCACTTTCATATCTTTTGTCTTTTCCCAGCGCAAATTGGGATTTGGAGGGGAGCTGATACTCCCAATATGATAGACATTATTTGCCACATTGCGATAATCATCGAGGAGATTGATGATAAGTTGCGGGCTCACAGCGCGGCTGATATTACCGGTGAATCCTGTTGCCAGGCGGAGGGTCAACCTGTTCAATATAGGTTTGATGGATTGCATAAAGTTCTCTTCGCTGATGTTCCACGCGGCACCTGCCGCCCAGTTCGGATTGAACTGCTGGTCGCTACCGAAATTAGAGCTTCCGTCTGTACGGAAAGAGGCGTTTAATACATATTTGGTTTTATAATAATAGTCGACGGAAGCGTAGAAGGAAGCAAATTTTTGTTCATTCCATGTTTCACCGGAAGAAGCATCTAATGCGGCAAGGTACTCTTTAAGTTTGTCATAGTTGATTCCTTCAGATGTCGAAGGTAGCGGAGTAATAGTATTACCCGTAAGAGAATCGTAGCCGTATCGCTTGCTGAAAAGGCCATCCGACTTGTTTCCGCGCAGTTCGGCTCCCGCAATGAAAGAAATCGAGTGGTCGCTACCGAATTGGTCGTCATACGCGAAGTGCCCACGTACCATATAGCTGTCATTATCAATATTGCGTTGCAGGAGAGAGGCATACTCGTTCTTTGATAGTCCGTCTACCGTCATGCGGTTATCTAACGCGGCTTTGGTTCCGTCACCATATATTTCTTTCAATCGGTTGGTAGAATAAGTGTATGAAGCAAGTCCCACAAAGCGTAATTTGCTGATAATGCTATAATCTATTCCAGCGCGTACAGTCGTATTTATATTTTTGGTGCGCGAGGAGGTCTCATTCATTTCTCGCATGATATTGAAACCGCTGTCGGGTACTTTTTTTCTACTCGTAGTTTCATAGTTGTATTTACCCAATGTGTAATATGTTTCATCTGTGCAATAGCTGCCATCAGCATTATATGGCTTTTCATATGGATTGGCAAAGTATGCGTATTGGAATGGGTCAAAAGTGCTCAATGCGGGAGACTTGGAGTCTTGGTAAGCCATTGATACACCAAAGTCTAATCTTACTTTTTGATTGGGGGTCATTGTAAGATTGGCCGTTATGTTATAACGGTTGTAATCATTGTTCTTTAACAAACCGGCGTTGTGCGTGTATGCTAGTGATGTGTAATAGGTATATTTCTCACCTCCTCCACTGATGGATAAGTTATGTGTTGTTGATACTCCATTGCGGAACAGTTCATCATACCAGTTAGTGTTGTTCTGACTTAGTTCGTTGAGGTAGTTATCCTGTTGTTCTTTGCTCCAACCTCCAAAATTTCCTTTGCTGGAACGAACGATACCAACTATACCTATCACGGGATAATCAGTTTTCCCTTCTCCGAAATAAGGAGCGGAGAATTCATCCCATAGTCCTTGTTCAAAAGCAATTTTTTCCTGAGAATTCATTAGAGAATAATCCCTTTGTGGTTGTAGCGTGACAGAAACATTGCCGGAATAGTTGATCCTTGCTTTTCCCTGTTTACCTTTCTTGGTAGTCACCACAATAACACCTCCTGCAGCACGAGAGCCATAAATAGCTGTAGCGGAAGCATCCTTTAGAATCGTGATGCTCTCTATATCACTTGGGTTGATACCAGCAATACCATTCATAAACATGTCATCGAACTGTCCTGATTTAATCTCCGAACTACTTGGCATATCAGCTACACTTTCTTGCATAGGTACCCCGTCAATAACCCATAGAGGCTGCCCATCTCCGGTGATTGTATTGGTGCCTCTGATTCGTATTTTTTGCGTACTACCCGGTTGTCCGGTAACAGCTGATACGGCTACACCCGCAATTTTACCTTGCATTAAGGCATCAACAGTAGGTTGAGCCTGATCTTTTAGCTGATCGGCAGTAATAACTCCTACTGAACCTGTCATCTTTTTAAATGTGGTTTGAGTATAACCAGTGATAACAACCTGATCGAGTTCACTTGTTTCTGCCTCCATTTGTATTTGGATGAAAGAGGTTGTCCCTTTTAGTAAACGCTCTGCATTTTTCATACCGATATAGGAAAAAACAAGCGTTTTCCCTTCTTTTACTTCCTTGATGGAAAACTTACCATCAATATCTGTGGTAACACCAACTTGGGGGACTTCCTTATAGCGGACGGAAACGCCAACTAATGGTACCCCACTTTCGTCAGTTACAATACCCTTTACTGTTACCTGTGCATTTGCAAATAATGGTAAAATTAAAGCAAAAAGTAGTGTCAATGAAAAAATGGGAATTTTATTCATAATTATATTAATTTGGTTTGTATAGATGCAAATGTATTATTCTTGGCCGATATAAACAAGAAAAATGCTAATATTTGTATGCAGAATATGAATTTCTGTCTGGACAAGTATTAATTGAAGTTTATTATTTTTTTATAAAAGTATAGAATTTTGGTTTGCGCTGTATTGTAGCTGGCTCTTTGCATTGCTCTAATGATTTATAATGTATGTGTAGGATTGGGTTGTGGAGAGGAAAGAAGTATTTTATCATTGGAAGCAAGCGTTTTCTGCTTCTAATTTAAATAGGGAAGAAACGTACGGACATAAAAAAAGGAGCAACGCCTTGCTCCAACCTTTGTTAACCTTAAATCTAA
>ERZ839947.1773-NODE-1773-length-18404-cov-102.360401_pt1 | contig 18404 bp, 18 predicted proteins | sample MGYA00519908_ERZ839947 | MGnify/ENA primary metagenome ERZ839947 (study PRJEB31850, sample SAMEA3708857) | human gut metagenome | biome: human gut; feature: human-associated habitat; material: faeces | place: China | collected 2014 ... | reverse complement strand
AGAGTCAGTAGAACTGACAGAGTCAGTAGAACTGACAGAGTCAGTAGAACTGACAGAGTCAGTAGAACTGACAGAGTCAGTAGACTGGTGCCAAATTGGGCCTTTTCTTGACCCACAAATACTGGACGGCCCTCGCGTATACGGAAATTAAAACCAAACAAGCATGAAAGCAAAACACTTTAAGCAGCTCGGGAAAAACTGGGCTTTGTACTCGGAAGTCAATACCAAGTACTGTAATTGGACCCCATCCATCGCAACGGTCCACGAAGGCATGATTTGGCCGCAAGGTATTTCGGTCAAGTTCCTGTGGTTCGGCGTGACCCTCATTCGTGTAAGCGAATAAATTAAAGATCCCCGGGGCCAAACGCTCCGGGGATTGTTGTGCAGAAATAAATTTTTAATTTGTATAAGGTTTAATTATATTTGAGGCATGGCACGAAGTACATATAAAATGAGTCCGCTCGCCTATATGGAGGAGGGACAGAAAAGGCGAGACGCCGGAGATTTTGTAAAGCCCACCGATGCGGAGGAGCTTTATTTTGCATTCATTGAGTATTGCAAATTCATGAAAGATAACTATTTCTCCCAGGCTCACAAGAATAAGAATGGCGACGACTGCAGCGTCTACATTTCCCGCCCGATGACCATCGAGTCATTCAGGCTGTTCGCTGGGATCAATCCTGTTGAGTACGGGGAACTCACGGGGGATCCGGTAGCAGCTGCAATTGGTGGCACCATCGAGGACGCCATCAATTCCCAGCAAATCGAGGGAGCCCTGGTTGGCAAGTACGCTGCCAGCCTCATCCAGGTGCTTCAAGGACGCAAGACAAATGTCAACCTGACGGGAGGCATCACTCTCGAGCAGATAACAGGAATGGAGGTAAAATAAAATGGGACGCCGGCTTCAATTTGACACCAAAGGCAACGAGAAGCAGAAGGAAGTGGCTCGGTTATGGCTGGATGATTCAGTCACTGACATTCTGTATGCTGGCACGAAAGGTGCTGGCAAATCCTACCTCGGGTGTTCCTTGATAGCCGGCGATGCCCTCACCTATCCGGAGACATTTTATTTTATTGCGCGTAAGACGGCCGCCGACTTAGTTCGATACACCATCCCCTCTCTCTACGAGGTATTCGCCCATTGGGGTATCACGGAGGACTACTACCACTTCAATGGTCAATACAATTTTTTCGAGTTGTACAACAAAAGCCGCATCTACCTCATCGATGCCAAGTATAACCCCAGTGACCCCATGTATGAGAGATTCGGGTCCATGCAGATGACTCGGGGATGGATCGAAGAGGGCGGAGAGTTTATCCGCGAGGCGAAGACCAACCTCCAGGCTTCCATCGGTCGATGGAAAAATGACGTCTACAAGCTGGCTCCCAAACTCCTCATCACCTGCAACCCGTCCAACAATTTCCTCTACACGGACTACTACAAGCCATGGAAGGAGAACAAGCTGCCTCCCTGGCGTCGGTTCGTCAAAGCTCTGCCCCAGGACAACAAGACTCTCCCAGACACGTACATTGAGGGGCTTCTCCGGAACCTGACCCAGTCGCAGATCGAGCGACTGGTCTTTGGCAACTGGGAGTATGACGACGACCCGAATTGGCTGGTCGACTATGATGCAGTGTGCGACATGTTCAGCAATGAGTTCGTACTCCCGACGGGCAATCGGTTCATTAGCACTGACCTTGCCGGGAAAGGTAGAGACAGTTGGGTGGTTGGAACCTGGGACGGCATGGTATGCCGGATCCCAATTGCCAAAAGCTTCTCGGAAGGCAAGGAGATGGAGGAGAAGATCGCCAAATTGGCTACCGGTCTGAAAGTCCCCAGGTCCAGCATCGTCTCTGACGCTGACGGACTTGGGTTCTACTTGGAGAGCTACCTGAAAGGCATCCGGGAGTTTCATGGAGGACAGTCAGCCATTGACTCCAAGACGTACAACAACATCAAGTCGGAGTGCGCATTCAAGCTGGCGGAGCTCATCAACAAGCGCCAGATCCACATCATCTGCTCTCCCGAAGTTCAGGAGAAAATCAAGCAGGAGATGACGGTGCTCAAGTCCAAGAACACGAACTCCGCTGAGCAGAAGCGAGAGCTCATCTCCAAGGACACCATGAAACAGCTCCTTGGCAGGTCTCCGGACTTCCTGGACATGCTCATCATGCGAATGACATTTGAGATAAAGCCGAAGGCGACTGGCATGAAGTCCGCCAAAATCATAATCCCAGCGAAGCGATGATACTGGACATCATAACCCTCATCCGCGACATAGTCAAGATGGTCAATCCTCTGGCCGTCTTTGAGTGTGACCAGGCTCGGATGCTGAACGTCAAAGTAGACACGATGGAAAGATTCGTGACAGACTCGGACGGCAATCGGGTATCGTCTGACTTTGTCTATGTTGAGGAACCTACCACTGGCTACTATGATATTCCTTACAGAGGGCACCAGAAGCAAAGGACCATCATGCAGATATACTTCTGCAAGTTCGAGCCGATGGCCAACGATGCCTACAAAGGCGACACGAAGTTCAGCCAGAACTCGCCCACCATCGGACGACTGGAGCTAAAGAACCAAATCGAGGAGCAGATGGTCCGGCCTTTCCTCTACTTGCTCAAGACCTCTCAGCTGGTCAAGCAATATCCGGAAATCATGAACACTGTCCGGGTGCTGTACCCGTCTCCTCGGTTTGACGCCAACGAGGTCAGCGTAGGACTGGAGCTAACTGTAACGCAAGAATGGTGTCTCGATGCGTATAAGCCCATTCCTCCTGCTCCACCCGAGCCTAAACCTGTCAGGCTGGTAGACATCATCCACGAAGGATTTAATATGCGGGGAATTACGATAACCTTTGAAAATACTGAATCAAAACCCGTTGACAAGTCTGTAGTCTCCGAATATATAAGCACTAACACTGATCCGAAGATCCTGGTCACGGCATTGTACCCGTATAGAGCCATATTATGCGGAAGACCCCTAACCCCAGCATATGCAGAGGGAAAATGGAAGCTCAAAGAGTATACATTCCCGGACACAGAAGACTTAATTGTAACTGAAATCAATGTAAAACCTGAGGGCGAGTTCCCCGACGTCTGGACCTTCCGTGATATTTATACAATGGTATGATACAGCGAATCGACATACAAGGCGGTCAGATGACGTTCGGCCAACGCATAGAGCTTGGCCGGATCATCACTGAAAAGGAGCTGACCGACATTGACAAGATGAAGGAAGGAATGCAATGTCTCGGCGTCAAATGGAGTCTCAGGAACACCTCCGAAATTGTCGAGTACTGGTACGAGGTTCTAATGGGCATTAAATATTGGATCGAGCGAGAACAGACTGAGCTCAAGTACGAGCCCAGTGCCGAGGAAAAGGCAGCCGGCATTACTCAATTCTCTTTGGTGGTTGGCGAGATGGCCACCATCACTGCACTGGCCAAGGACTACTCGAAGGACCCGGATGAGATTCTGGAATGGAAATACGGGAAGGTGTACAACCTCCTTTTCACCAACTTGCAGAGTCACCTCTTCCGGGAGCGACTGAACAAGGAACTGGAGCGTAAGGCTCAGCAGAAAGCCAATGCTCGCAAACCCAGAAACAAATGGCGGTAGGACTGGAACAGATATTGGCTGAGGGTCTCACCCAGATGAGGGACGAGATCATCCGGGCATCACAGGACGCCGGGCAGGAAGCTTCGGGCAGAACCTATGCTCAGATAACAGTCCAGACGGGACGAGAAGGGGAAACAGTTTGGGGAACGATCGAAGCTCCAAACTACTTCTACACTCTCATCCGGGGACGAGGTCCTGGAAAGATCCCCGCCAATTTGGGACAGATCATCATGGAGTGGGCAAAGCTCAAAGGCATCACATTCTCGGATCCCAAGGACCTGGTCCGATTCGGAAATGCCACTGCATGGAAGATAAAACGAGAAGGCTCAGAGCTTTACCGCAATCACATTTACGTTGACTTGGTCGACACTCCCGCTGATAACTTCGAGGAGTACCTGGCTCAGCATTTGGACAAGACAATGGAGGTCCTCATTGAAGAGGCATTCACTCCTGACAACAATATGGACCACGGATATATAATATAACGCGATATGGCAATTACCAATCAACCGGCTGAGGATTCTTTATACTCAGCATATTCGCAAATACCAGTTGAGACCGACAAATTAACCCCTGGGCTTGAGATCAAGACTCAGAACTTTGACGAGGACAATATGGTCTCGTTGAACATTATAGACAATGAGGCGGTCGAAGTAATTGATAACAGTGGAGGTAGTAGTAACAACTATTCTGTGAAGTTTCCTCTCCGTAGAAAGGTGGTACCCGGGGAATGGTATGCTTTTAGGGTTTCTAGCGGGGCTGGAGTGGGTGCCACTTCACTCACCGTTGCTTTGTTCCAAGCAACCAGTTCGGGTAATCTTACCACTGTGATTGCTAAGACAAATATACCAATTGGTGCCAACATGACGTGGAAGGTTCAGATACCGCACATTGTTACAGTAGGATCCCCCTGCGATTTCCTTGTCATTTTTGCAGGTATTGAAGGAGCAACAGCTGGAGTGAAGGTTACTCTCTCAGGTATGAGTTTGGCCTACGGAAAGAACTTTGTCGGCTATAGCCCCAGTCCAATTAAAGCAGCGAACTCACTAACTGAAAGCATCGACATCTACAGAGACTCGGGATTCGGGACGACAAAGAAATACGACCTCAGTTTCTTGGCAAAAGCCGGATTCCGGGACGACAGATTGAGAACATTTCCGTACACAAACTCACTCATCGGCTTTGCCATTGACTACAGTCTCATATCGGCATATGCTTACAGAGTCATCGGCGATCGAAACTTCAATGTTCGATATGCCTCCCGGGGAGTTAGGGCTCGAGGCTACAACGCTAATTTCACCGAGTCATACTTAGGACTCGTACTGACTGACCGGGTTCCTGACAACGACAGGAATCTGTATGTAAAAAAATATTACGGGTATCCGTATTACGTCACCCTATTCCCGAGAGGGTTTGTGGGGCCACCAAATATCGCTACATCGATCGACGTTCGGATTAAACTTCATGATGAGGATGCCGAAAAACAATTTGATATTTCTACCCGACTCAGCATCCCCCTTGTGTACGAATTTGGGGATGAATCTGAGGATGAAGCAGACTACGTAAAACTCAGACTTCCTGTAAGCGCATACTCTTCTCAAGCATGGAACATCATATTCGTCGATACGGAGGTACCTTGCAACCCATTCTACATTCGCTGGATAAACCAGAAAGGCGGATGGGACACTTACATGTTTGAGCAACACAAGAAGTATACGCAGGAGGTTGACCGGGGAGACCAATACGTATTAGCGAATTCCAGAGGCCCCTATGCCTCACAGACGAGAGGCGAGTTAGCTCCGGAGTTTAAGAACATAGTCCAAGCAGGAGCAGGACAGCTTGATGAGAACGACTTCAACTTGCTCAAAGGAATTGCTCTCTCGCCTCTTGTTCAAAGGTACAACTACTCAGTCAGGGCATGGCAACGAGTCCTAGTAAATGACACGGACTTAACTTGGGACACCAAGACTCCCAGGAACACTGTTAGCTACGAGTTCCAGCTTATTGACGAACAAACTCAGTGGTAATATGAACTACGAACTACTCATGAAAGGCATTGACGGCGAGGTCTGGTCCCTGGACCTCCCGCTGGATGCTCCTGCGATGAATTACCAGATCAACAATCTGGCGGAGCTGAAAGACAGGAATGCCTCGTACTCCCAGCGGATCAGTCTGCCCAGGACGACCCATAACGAGCAAGCATTCCAATTCAGTTTTGTAGTTGGCTCAGGTTCGGGTGTGCCATACATGAAGTTTCCTTGCCAACTATTCTATGAGGGAGCACTCATATCCCCGGCTGGAGCAGTATTGAACATCGTAGACGTATCAGATACATCGATCGGGGTCCAGATCCTCGGGGCAACCGTTGACCTGTTCGACACACTAAACAACACTGACGCGAAGGACCCTGGGGATGGTATGTTCCTCCTCAAGTGGTACACGGACACAATGGGACAGACTGAGCGATACCTCTCCGGCTCCGGAGAGGCTAAAGTCCTGTACTTTTGGCTGTATGCAACTCTACAAAAGAACCCGAGCTTCCCCCCTTTCGCCATGGAGGCAATCAGGCAAGTCAGTGAGTTGGACAAGTTCTACCCCCACCTCAACTGGTATGACTTGGTGACATGGATCTTCGATCGAGCAGGCTACAGTCTCGAGACCGACGTGGACCCCGTCGACCGAGCCGAAATGTTTTTGCCTTGCACTTACCCCGTTTTGGCAGACAACCCCAAGGCTCCGAGAGCATCCGGAATTGGCTGGATCGGGAATCCCACGGTTGGCACCCCCACCGGGGTGATATGGAAAGGCTCCCCCGGGGTAACTCTCAGGGACCCGGTCGCCGGACGTTTGACTATAGGCCCCGGATCCGGAACATTCAGCTGGATGACTCTATGGGACACGACCATCACGTTTAGATTCTCGTGGTCCAATATTTCTGCCATCCAAAAGAGTAGTGTGACAGTCAAAGTTACCCACTACAAGAACGACGGAACCAGTGCTGTAGTGTTGACAAGGTCCTGGTCATCGGGGTCTTCTGGCAACGTTTCGGTCGACATCCAGATGGAGGCAGGGGAGCACATACTGGTGTCTGGAACTCTCGCCATAGTCTCTAACCCTGTCAGTTCGTTTGACATGAGATTTCCGGTCAGCATTACTGCTCCTCCTGTGCCTGAAACTTCACCAGGGGATAAGCCCCAACCCGGACTAACCTATGACCTCCTGGCCTCTACTGGATTCAAAAGCTTGGGGGACATAGTCAAAGCATTTGTCCAGCTGTTTGGTCTAACCGTCGACGTTAATCCCGTCACAAAGGTAGCAAGAGCATACTCTATTCAGGAGTTTTACAACAGACGAAGTTCGTCCGGGAAAAATTGGTCTGACAAGCTGATAAAAGGAAAGGACACCAAACTTACGTTCCAATTGTCCAGCTATGCCCAGTCCAACGAGATAAAGTTAGAGGATAATAAGGACAACAACGTTACTGACTCGTACAAGTTCAGCATCCCGGACGTCAACCTCCAGCCCACCAAACTCCTGTTCCAAATTGGGTTCTTGGCAGGGCTCAACCAAAGCCTCTATGATGCGGGCACTACAAATAAGATTCATACACTTGCTAACTACCCTATCTGGACCATCAATAGAGGTCGGATGGAGAACGGGGAAGTGACCGAGACGACTTGGGAGTACAATGTTCTAAGTAAGCCGATGGTCGTCCACATAGATAAGTCTGACTATATGCGGCCCAAGGTGAGGGTAGGCCACACCACTACCCAGGTACGACTATACACGGCGTATTTCAAAAATTTGAAATACTACGTTCCTAAGTACTACGACAAGCTCATCAACAATATACTCAAAAGACCAAAGATCCTACAGGTCCAAATTCTTTTGGACTCGCTCGACATTCAAAGTTTGGACTTGTTCAACCCGATATGGCTGGAAGAGCATGGGTTCTGGTTCTACGTTTTGAAAATAAACAACTTCCAAGCTGGAAAGATACCCAAAGTAGACCTAATACGAATGTGATATGGCCGAAAAACAGAAAAATACAATTTACAACGTCCGTGTAACAGCTGAGGATGCCCTCAAGACGTTAGCCGAATTGAAACTCCGGTCCCAGGAGTTGAGAGACCAGCAGAAGGCTCTCGGCAAAGTAACTGAGGAGAATGCTCAAGAATACTATGCGCTTGACAACCAGATCAAGGCAATCAACAGCGAGGCGAACAAGTACCAGAAGCAAATCCAGAACAACATTAAGCTCCAGAACCAACAGGAGGCAAGTTTAGCAAAACTTAGAACCCAGCTGGCTTTGGACAATGCCGAGTTTGCAGAGCTGGGCAACTCAATGCAGGACGCGGCTCGTAAAGCCGAGCTCGGCAAGCGCATTGCAGAAACCACCGAGGAGCTCAAAGCTCAGGAGGAGGCACTCGGGGACTATCGCCGGTCAGTTGGTAACTACGAGAAGGCAACGGAGAACCTCAAGCAGGAACTCTCCGACCTTACCCAGACACTCATCCAGATGGCTCAGTCCGGGGATACGAGTTCTGAGACGTTCAAGGAGATGATTAAACGAGCCGGTGAACTGAAAGGCGCTGAGGACCTGGTCAATACAGCTATATCCAACGTTGGTAAAGGAACTGAAACCATACAGGCAGTTACCAGCGCCACGTCAGCTTTGACTTCCGTATGGGGCCTTTGGACCACAGCCACTCAGGTACTGGGGAGCGAGAACGAGGAGCTCAATGCTACCATGACGAAGATGATAACCATCATCACGGCTCTTTCCTCTTTGTCTTCTCTCCAAGCAGCTCTCTCCAAGACCGAAGCCACTTATCGAGCTGCATCTAACTTGGTTCAGCTGGTTGGCATCAACCAGACTCTCGCCGAGACGAAAGCGATAGCTGCTAAAAATGCCGTACAAGGAGCTAGCAACATCCTCACCAAAGCAGCAGCAGCTGCCACATGGCTTTGGAATGCGGCTTTGGCTGCCAACCCCGTTGTATTGGTGGCAGCAGCAGTGGGCGGATTGGTGGCTGGAGTGGTTGCTCTTATGAACGCATTCAACAGTAACACGGAAGCTCAAGAGAGAGCAACCCGGGCAATGGAGGCATACAATCGAGCTGCCGAAGCCTCCACGTATGTACTGGATCAGATCGAGACCAAGCGGAACACTCTGTCCAAAGCCGAGGAGATCCGGGGCAAGAGAGAAATAGAAAATCTCAAAGCCAATCATGCCACGTCGGAACAGATCGCCGAAGCTCAGCTTAAAACAGCTAACAAGCTCCGCGAGATTGAGATGAGTGCAGCTCGTCAAAGACAGATGGCTGCAATGGATGAGTTCGACTCCTTGAAAAAGGTGATTGCAGCCAAGGAGGAGGAGCTCAACACATGGTCAGGAAGCTTGGCCAAATACAAGAAGGCCAAAAAGGAACTCGACGATTTGAAAGGCCGATACCAAGAACTGTTCCGGACAATCGAGAATGAGGGAGCCGCAATTGCTAACTTGGCTCTTGAGACTGCAATAGCCAACCGGGAGGCTCAGCAGGCCATTGCCGATAAGGCTCTGGAGGCTCAGCAGGCCATTGCCGATAAGGCTCTGGAGGTTGCTTTAAAGAACTCGGAAGCCATGCAGAAGATCCGGGAAGACGATCTCAGGTTCCAAACAACATTCCAGTCTACGAACATTGCCATCCGGATGGAGTATGAGAAAAAGCTCTACAAGGCAGCTCAGGATGGAGCCCGGGAGCGTCTCGCTCTCCAAAAAGCTTACGGCAAAATCACTAACAAGGAGTATCAGACGGCTCTGAATGCCCTGGCTCGGTCTGACAAGCAGTTCTACGAGAACCAAGCCAAACAGCTCAATGACTACCTTGCGGGGGTGAGAGCCAACATATTGGCTGTAGCCTCCGGAGGCACAGTCGACATGCAGATTGCCCAGGTTACTCAGAAGTACCAGGACGCCATGAAGGAGCTGGCCAACATTCAGTCTCCTCAGTTCGTGAGAGGTATGAGCGAGGAGGAATACCAGAAAGAGTATGCCGCTTATGAGCAGTTCCTGGTCAACAGAGCCGAACTCGAGAAACAGATTCAGCAAAACCTCCAGGATGAAATTAAAAAGATCCGCGAGGACGCTACCAAACAGCAACTTGACCGGTTCAACCAAGTTCTCAACGAACAGTATGCCGAGGACCTCTCGAAGGCAGCGGACAACGAAAGGGAGAAGCTGGAGCTCGAGAATGAGATGCTCCAGAAGCAAATCGAAGCCAGGAAAGCTGCCGGGGAGAAAACCTATGAGCAGGAGGCCCAGCTCCGAGCCAACAATCTTCGTCTCCAGCAAATGGACCTCGACAAGGAGCTCGCTCAAGCCGAATTAAATCACAAGTCCAAGTATGAGATCAGGAAAAGGTATCTGGAGGCAGAGTTGGCAGCAGCTCAAGGAAACGAGGACGCCATTGCTCAGATCCAACTTGAGATGGCTGAGAACGAGGAGGCTTTATGGGAAAAACGGATCGAGAAGCTCCGGGAGTATGCCGAAATGGCATCCGGCTTTGCTAATGCTTTCAATGACTTGGCCAGTGCTCTCGGGGAGCGCCGGGCTCAGGAGGTAGAAAATCAATACAGCCGGGAGGAGCAGGCATTGGCAAACATGTACGCTAATGGCCAAATCACGGAGGCCCAGTACAACGAAAAGAAAGTCAAGATGGAGAAACAGAAGGAGAAGGAGTTGGCCAAAATCGAACGGGAACAAGCTATCCGGGAGAGGGCAATGGGATCCTTCGAGATTGGCATCAATACTGCCATCTCCATCATGGCATCGGCTAAAATGGGATTCCCTTTGGCTATCCCGTTCATTGCAGCAGCTGCGGCTTTGGGAGCAGTTCAGATGGCAGCTCTTTGGGCAGCTCCTCTGCCGAAAGCCGCAAGAGGTAAATACATTGAGGGACCCAGTCATGCCGCTGGAGGAGTGCACATTGAGGCGGAAGGAGGCGAGACCATCATTAACAAGAAGTCGAGCCGCATGTTCCTGCCTCTTCTGTCAGCCATAAACGAACTCGGTGGCGGAGTACCGTTCACTAAAGTTGGATCGGACGGGGGATATGCTATCCGATCATTCGCTGAGGCGTCGGAACCTATGAATCGGCTTGACATGGAGGGGGCAATTCAAAAAGCATTTGGCCAGGTGAGAGTGATTGCTACAATCGAAGATATTCGGAGGGGAGATGCTAACTACGTGCAGATTCAAGACCGGGCTAATTTTTAAATAGTCCAGCACAAATAGTATTTCAATATCTATTAGGAATAATTATATTTGTATTGAAATAATTTGGCACATGATATTCATCAACTTAAAAGGCGCAATTGACTCCGAAGAGAATCGGGTCATGATGGAGCTTTGGGGTGGGACCTCAGAGATCTGCTCCGTGGAGACCTTCCGCCGGGTACTTGATGAACACCCCGACGAACAGGAGGTGTGCATCAACATTGACTGTGACGGGGGCTCTGTTGAGGAGGGCTTCAAGATTTACGATCATCTTCGCATGAGCGGGAGGACTATATACACAAATATTGTCGGGGGATGCCACTCGATGGCAGTGTGCATCCTGTTGGCAGCTCCGGCAGAGAACCGGTCGGCAAACAGGAATTGCCGGGCACTCATCCATCGGGTATACATGCCGGTCGGGGATTGGCTCACTTCCGACGATGCTCGTAGCATTGCCGAGGATCTTGCTCTGGAGGAGGAGGCTATTCTTGACGTGTATGTCGAGAGAACAGGTCAGGACCGGGAACGGCTCCGCAATGTCATGCATGAGGAACGCATCCATGATGCCAAATCACTTCTTGACTTGGGATTCATTTCCAAAATCAATTCATACAACACAAACCAAATTTTTAATGCTATGGCAAAAAACGAAAAAAGCGCTTATGAGAAGTTCATGAGCAAAGTCAAGGCATTCCGGAATGGCAAGAAAGGCGCTCCCGCCAATTTTGACTATCTGGATGCTGAGGGTCAGGTCGTTCTCCAGACCGTAGGTGAAGAGGACAATCTGGCCGAAGGTGTAGAGGCAACTCTCGCCAATGGCGAGACGTCGGGCACTGTCGTTCTGGAAGACGGTCGGGTGGTTACTGTCGAGGACAACATCGTCACCAGCATCGAGATGGAGGACACCGAGTCTCTCGAGGACCGCGTTGCAGCACTGGAGGCGATGCTCGACGAGGCAACGAACCTCATCAAGGAGCAGGAGAACGAACTCCGCAACCTCCGTGGTAGCAACTACCGCCCAAAGAACCGCAAGACGGTTCTGCCCGGGGGCAAGAAGGCCGATCCCTCGGCAGCCGACCTTAAGAACGAAGCTCGCGAAAAGCTCCAGAAGGTCAACGCTGCCAAAAAGATTCTCAAGTAGTCAAACTCAAAAACTTTAAGAACTATGGCAGCTAAAAATGGCGGATTCCTTGACATGGATAAGTTCACTTTTTGTGGACGTGTCATTCAGGCAATCTCGGAGATGATTATGGAGGACACCATTCAGGGTCCTGACATCAACTCCATCCACACAGTCTTCCCCGACATCGTCACTAACACCGAGGTGGGTTACATCGGCGAGGGCGGCATGGTCGGCGTGGTCAACACCGGGTGTAACCCGACTCCTCAGCCGTGGAACATCAACACCCGCAAGCTGAAGTGGGAGCCCGGTGTCTGGGAGATCCTTCTGTCCCAGTGTTACACTGACCTCCAACAGTCGGCAACTATTTACTCTCTCCGCACCGGCGTCGACATTCCGGACTTCACGGACACGGACTACATGAACATTGTCATCGAGGTTCTGGAGCGCTCCATTATGGATTTCTGGTACCGCCTGTTCTGGTTCAACGACAAGGACGCCAAGAACGTTACCGACAGCGGTATCATTACGGATGATCTCGACCTGAAATTTTTCACCATCATCAATGGTTTCTGGAAACAGATTACCGCCCAGGTTACAGCCAATCCGTCCCAGCGCGGAGCCACCATTACGGAAAATGCTGGGGCATCTTACGCAGCTCAGAAGCTTACTCCGGACAAGGCCAAGGAATACATTCAGTCGGTCGTGTTCAGTGCCCCGCTTCTGCTCCGTCAGCAGTCTGACAAGTTTATCCTCGTTACCCAGTCGGTCTACGATGCCTATCAGCAGTCTCTTATGGACGCTTGCTGCCTCGAGTCGGCTCGCTTGGCTCTGCTGAATGGCATGGAGGCTCTCAGCTTCAATGGCATCCCGGTCATCGCAATGCCCATCTGGGACAAGATTATCGCTACGTCGGAAGACACTGGCACGAAGCTCAACAATCCCCACCGAATCCTCTTCACCTCGAAGAGCGTGCTCGGCATAGGTGTTGATGCAATCGACAGCTTCGAGAAGATGCGGATCTGGTACGAATACAAAGACCGCGTAGTCTACGTAGAACTCATGGGTCGGGCGGATGCCAAGCTCACTAACCCGGATCTGTTCTCGGTAGGTATCTAATCCTTAAAAATCTAAGAAAATGGCAGGACTTGATTGTTCTAAAATCAAAACAGGATTCATCAACCAGGTGTGTGGTAAGCCGGCAATCGCCGGCACCACCGCCAGGGTGATTCTCCTCAGCTACTCGGACGTCGACAAATCGAAGTCTGTTATAACTGACAACGTTATCTCTTCGCTCATCCTTAAGACCGGTGCCACTGGTTACGAAGTCGACTCGCTGCCCAACGCAACTGTAGGCTCGGACACCATCAATGCTGGCACGTACCTCAAGACTCACCAGCACAACGTAGTTGTCCGAATCTTCAAGAAGTCGGAAGCAGCCAAGAAGTTCGTAAACGGCCTGACCAATGCCCGCGTCATCGCTATCGTCGAGAACAACGACACCGGAGACAACGGGGACACCAAGTACGAGGTGTATGGCTGGGACTCGGGTCTGGAGCTCACCGAAATCGCTGTCACTACCGAAATGACCGACGGCGTCGCATACCAGGTAACTCTGGCCAACGGCACCATCGCTCAGGAAGGTTCGCTCCCGATGAGCCTCTTCGACACGGACGAAGCCACCACAGACCTCATGGTAGACGGGCTTCTGACCAAAGGATCTAAACCGTAGCACTCATGACTGACATGCTCGAAAGACTGAGAGCTTACCAATCCAAGTATGGGTCCCTGAAAGGCGAAGCCTATCGGGCCCATACATTGGAATTGGAAAAAAATCCCGCTCTCCATCGAGAAGTAGATGAACTTTCTCGATACTTTTTGAATAAGTCAGTTTCCCGATGCGGCTTCTGCCTGATCGAAGCCGACTTAGCATTAAGACGAATAACAGAACAACAAATGAAAAATGTAGCACACCCCGATTACGAACTCCGAGCAGGTACTCTGCTCCACGACCCGATCAACAAAGAGTTCAGCAAGATCCTCACCCCGAGGAACATCACGGAGGATCTCTGCCTGTACCACATCGCATTCAACAAGGATGCGCTCTCGTACTTCACCCGAGTTCCCGAAGACCTGAACGACCGACTGGAGAAATTCATGTCTCGTTATGGCAAGGAGATGCCGGACAAGGACGTGGAAATCAAGAAGCGTCAGGCTCAGGTTCTGAGCAAGCAGATCGAGTCCGTGAAAGCCGAACTCGAAGAGCTGAACAAGAAACAGATCGAGCTGAACGCCAAGCTCGATGAGTACTCCAAAGCCATGGAGGCAATCCATGCCATTCTCGACTCGGCATCCGCCGAGGAGAAGCCCGAGGAGAAGACCGAGGAGAAGCCCGAGGAGAAGCCCGAGGAGAAGCCCGAGGAGAAGCCCGAGGAGAAGCCCGCCGACATCGACACCGAGGTGAAGGAGTTCATCGACGCCGGGATGGATCTGGAAGCCATCAAAGAAGCCTATGCAGACTCGCAAATGTCTGCCGGGGAGATCGAAGAGGCTTACAACCGGATAGTCAATCCCGTTTCAGAGGCTCCCAAGAAGGGAGCCAAAAAAGGAGGGTCCAAATAGGACTGGTAATAGGACGGGGTCGCTTCCCGTCCCTCCTACTATTAAAATTACGCCAGTATGAAAGTTGCACAGATCAAATCAGCTCCTCAGTTCGAATCCCGGGACTGGAGACAATATGGCATCCAAACATACGGAGATACCAACGACTTTCCCCAGACAGTCAGCGAGATTGTTCAGGCTTCAAAGACCGGCAATGCCTGCTTGAGCATATACAATGATTTCGTATACGGTCATGGATTCAAAGACCCCGGCATCTACAAATTGCGGGTCAACAAAGAAGGGGAGAAGCTCGACAAGATCCTCCGCATGGTCTGTAAAGACTTTACATTATGGCATGGGTTCGCCATCCATGTTAACTACAATATGAACTTCCGCGTCAGTTCGATCCACCACATTCCGTTCGAGTCTCTCCGACTTGCGAAGGCAGACGATGATGGATTCATTGGCCGGACGGCATATCACCCCGACTGGGGTCACCGAGACAAGACGAGATCCCGGTGGTCCCCGTCTGACATTGAGTGGTTTCATCTCTTCAACCCGGATCCGGAGGTTATTCTGAACCAGGTAGGAGAAGCTGGCGGATGGGACAATTATAATGGCCAGATCCTCTACTTTTCAGGAGACTCCGAAGGCAGTCCCTCTTATCCGGTCCCCATCTTCATCGCTGAGATGACCGACATGAGAACCGAGGAAGCACTTGCCAACGTAGCCGGCCGAAACGCATGCTCCAACTTCTTGTCAGCTGGAATATTGGTAGACATCAAGGACGAGACTCAAGACCAGTCCCAAGTCAATGAGACGCAGAAAGAGCTCAACAAATTTCAGGGGGACGAGAACACTTCTCAACTGTGGTACATTCAGTGTAAGTCCAAAGACGAGGTGCCCCAGTTCATAAGATTCTCGGGGGAGAACTACGACAAAGCATTCGAAGTAACGCAGAGAGTCATCCCGGAGAACATTGGCCAATCCTTCAAGCAACCCCCCATTCTCCGAGCTGTTGACGTGGGGGCTAACTTTGGGGCTGATCTCATGACCAATGCCTACAAGTACTACAACTCTGTTACAGTCCGGGAGCGTCAACAGCTGGAGGAGACTTTTATATCGATCTTTGAGTACTGGTGGGCTCCTTTGGAAAATCCCGACTTCGCTATTCAGTCTCTCACTTACAATGCCGGCGAGTCTATAGCAGACAGAATTGGCAAGGACAACATGACTCAGGTACTGGAGATTATCCGGGACCAGATGCTCTCCACTGTTCAGAAGAGAAACATGCTCAAGCTCATCTATGGGCTTTACGACGAGGAGATTATAAAACTCATGCCCGATGATACTCAACTCTAACGACCTTCGGAATGTTCGGCCGATAGCCGAGAACATCAACGACCCGGCCAGACTGGAGCCATATATCCGGGAGGCTGAGACTCTCAGATTGGTGGATGCCATAGGAGCCAACCTCTACAGATGGCTCGACGAGACAGACTTTTCTGGCCCCGGACCTTTCCAATACGGGGACGTAGCCATTACAAAAGATCAGTACACTGCCGCCATGGAAGGCGGATATTATGACGGTGGCTGTTCCGGGGATGGTCGAAGCGAAGGACTCAAGATCGCCATTGCATACATTGCATATTCCCGATTCATCGTCAACAATCCAATCAATCCCACTGCCTTTGGGGTGAGGTACAAAGATGGAGAGTTCAGCACTCGAGTAGAAGACAACATAATCGTCCGTAGCTCGAACGAAGCACGGAACATCGGGGAAGCCTACCTCGAGAAGGCTATAAATCACCTTAAAGCTCTGCGGTTACTGACTCCATGTACTGAATACAAGGAGTCTCCGGCTCGTAAAATTATTATAGGACGTGAAAAGTTATAAGTTTCACAGATATGGGAGAGGAAGTCATGAGAGCAGGAAAATGGATATGCGGGGGTATTGTAGGGTTTTGGGGGCTTTTAGCTCCGGTCCAGGTCCTCATCCTTTGTGTCTGTATTGCCATAATCATCGACTTCATAACTGGAAATATTGCTGACTACAAACGTCACAAACGAGCTCATCAAAAATATGTGTTCAAAAGCGAGAAAATGTGGGATACCTGTTGGAAGTTGGGACTCAGCATTATCGGTATCGGCATGGCCTACATGCTTGACATGTGTGTCCTCCCGAACTTGGGGGGTCTCAACCTTGCCAACTTCTTTGCTGCCTTCATCGTCGGAACAGAGTTTTGGAGCTTTCTCGAGAATTCAGCTATAATCTCAAATCATCCCATATTCAGGGCTCTCCGGTCGTACATGGAGAGATCAGTCAGCAAGAAGACTCAAATAGATTTTGAATGCCATGAAGACAAGTAAGTATTTTAAGCCCGAGGAATTCGAGCGATGCAATCCGTCCTGCTCCATCGAAGACATGGACCAGGACTTTCTCAATCTCCTGGATGACCTCCGTGAAAAGGCAGGCATCCCTCTCGTCCTCAATTGCGCTTATCGTTCCAAAGAACACGATAAGGCCAAAGGACGGTCCGGCAACAGTGCTCACACAGAAGGTTTGGCAGTGGACATCCGGTGTGCCTCGGGCCCCAATCGGATGAAGATCCTCCGGGCAGCCATTGCATTGCGGATCCGGAGGATAGGCATCGACGGGAATTTTATCCACGTAGATGCTTCTAAAACCCTCCCGCAGGACACGATATGGACTTACTAAAGAGAGTACTCTGCACAATAGTTCTTGTAGGTATAGGCTTTATAATCGGGCGTAAAACAATCGAGGAAAAGACCGTTATAAAGTACGTCGATTTACCCCCAATTCAGGGGGAGGTCAAAGTCCCGGATTTGGTTCCAAAATGGGAGGGTTTTAGGAATCCAATCAAATTGATATATATCTATAAGGGCCAGGAGGAAAAGGTTCCCCAAACACCCCCAGAAATCACAAATGGAGGGGGTTTTGGGGAGGACCAAAAGGAGGTGGATACTCTGGAGAGCGTAAAAAGGACAATATTGGACTGGAATACGACCAGGAAATACGCTGGAACATTTTTCAAAGATCCCAAAATTGGCCAATTTGACTGGGAGGCTACAGTCCAATACAACACTCTCCAGCATCTTACGTACAAGTATACCCCCGTCCGAGAACAGATCAAAGAAACGAGGTCCCGGAAATGGTCCCCCTTTCTGAGAGCTTCGGCTAACTCCTTCGGGCAGGTTGGGGTTGGGGGAGGCATATATTACAGAAATTTCGGAGTAGATATATCCTATATGCGGGACTTCGAGCTGACCCGATCGGGGTATGAGGTCGGCTTTAGCTGGAAATTTTAGGAAACTACTCCGTCCCGGGCTTAGGGGAGCCCGGGTTTTTTGTGTTCCCAAGCCGAGGATATTGGCCCCCGTGGCAGGGACCAGCAGTAAACAATGATAGGGAACATGTGTTCTTAAAGAGGGTAAGCCCCCTAAAAAAGTTGATAAAACCATTGTTCCATTGTTCCCAAATCAGTGGGACCCCCGGCCCCAAAAGTTGATAAAACCATTGTTCCATTGTTCCGGTCCCCCGGCCCCAAAAGTTGATAAAACCATTGTTCCATTGTTCCGGTCCCCCCTAAAAAAGTTGATAAAACCATTGTTCCATTGTTCCGGTCCCCCCTAAAAAAGTTGATAAAACCATTGTTCCATTGTTCCGGTCCCCCCTAAAAAAGTTGATAAAACCATTGTTCCATTGTTCCGGTCCCCCCTAAAAAAGTTGATAAAACCATTGTTCCATTGTTCCGGTCCCCCCTAAAAAAGTTGATA
>ERZ839947.1768-NODE-1768-length-18435-cov-3.503210_pt1 | contig 18435 bp, 19 predicted proteins | sample MGYA00519908_ERZ839947 | MGnify/ENA primary metagenome ERZ839947 (study PRJEB31850, sample SAMEA3708857) | human gut metagenome | biome: human gut; feature: human-associated habitat; material: faeces | place: China | collected 2014 ... | reverse complement strand
CGGCAAGCCCACCGAGGATATCAATGAGCTGCTGATCCGGCTGCTGCGGTAAAAAAGAATACGAGAAATGAGCGTCTGCTTCTGAAAAGAGGCAGGCGCTTATTTTTATGGCATCAATTTTGATGCCATAGACGAAAAATGGCTCCAATTTGGAGCCAAAACAAAAGAATTTTTCAAGGGGGTTAATTTTTTGGCCTTCTCGCTGCCTACCAAGTGAGGGGAACTTTGAAAAAGCTCTGCACAAGCTCGGCTTTTTATAATTTACCAGCTCAAAAGAAAAAATTTTGAAAAGCAGCGGGAAAATCCGAAAAAAATTCGGCAAAGGGAAAGTGAGAGGAGCTTCTAAGCTTCCCCCGTGTACCTCGACAACTGAATAGCCGTTACCGAGACAGATATGACTGTGCGACGATCGCAAAAGAGCGAGCACGGCGACGCCGCGGAGGCCCCGGGGCAGGCATATAAAAACGATATCGGAAGTACGGCACCAACCAAAAAACACAATTACCAGCGAAAGAAAGAAGGTGAAACACATGAACAAGCTACAACTGATCGATGCCGATACCCTGTATTACAAGCCTCTTGCCCATCCCCAAATGCTCATCGACGGTGTTCTCTCCGATGGGCTCGCCATTCTAGCGGGTGACTCCAAGATCGGCAAGAGCTGGATGGTGCTGTGGCTGTGCCTGCAAATCAGCCGCGGCGAGATGGTGTGGGGACTGCCCACCAGAAAAACCGATGTGGTATATCTGGCCTTGGAGGACCGGGAATGGCGCGTTCAGCAGCGTATGCAGGAGCTGACGGATTCTCCGCCGGAGAATCTCCGCTTCGGCTTTTCCTGCGGGCAGCTGGGCGCGGAACTGGAGGGGCAGATCGAGGAGGCTCTGCGGGAATTTCCCTCCACGGGCCTGATATTCATCGATACCCTCCAAATGGTGCGGGACAATACTTCCGCAAAGGTCAATGCCTATGCCCAGGACTACAAGGATCTGTCCAGCCTGAAAAAGCTTGCCGATGACCACGGCATTTGCATCTTCGTTGTCCATCACACCCGAAAGGAGCGGGACAGCAGCAATATTTTCAACGATATGACCGGTTCCACAGGCATTTTGGGCGTGGCGGATATGGGGATGATTCTCCGCAAGGATGACCGCTTCGGCGATTGCGCCACCCTCTGCATTACAGGTCGGGATGTGGAGGAGAAAAAGCTGAAAATGCAGATGCGGGGCGTCCGATGAGAGATTACCGAGGCGCTCAGCGCCAAGGATTTGCGAAAGGAACGCATCCCGGACTTTGTTTTTCAGGTGGCGGATTTTCTCTTGGCGCACGGGCGGTTTCGGGGTACGGTGTCCCAGCTGCTTGCCGCCGTAGGTAATACGGAGCTGAAGCCCAACCTCGCCAGCAAGCATCTGACCCGCCATTACAGCGATGTGCTGCTGCCCCTGGGAATCACCTACGAGTATCGTAAAACGGCGGCTGCCCGGCTGGTGCTTTTGGAGCTGCATGACGGTGCTGACGGTCATGACGGTTCCTCCGGGAGCGAGAGACTTGCGTCACTGCGGAAACAGAATGACGGAACCTTCCGGCTTCCCCAAGCATCGTCACAAGCGTCATCTGCGTCATGGGAGGAGGCGGAGGACGATGAGGAATTGCCGCTTTAAGGGGCGCGGGGCTATACACCGCTTTTTTATCCGTAAGGATAACGAGCATGGGATTTGTGTAGCCCTGCGGCACCCAAATCCCCCGTATCTGCCGATATGAAAGGGGCGCGCCCCTGTAACCCCGCTGAAAGGATGTGATATCTATGCGGAATCGAACAGAGGAAATCAATGTGCGAGTCTATAAAACCGAGAAGAATACCATTCGCAGAAAGGCAAAGAAATGCGGCATGAATATGTCAGAATATCTCCGAAGCTTGGGAACCGGCGCAGCGGTAAGAGAGGCTCCGCGCCGGGAGCTGATGCTGGCGTATCAGAAGCTGACGACGCTCCACGATACCGTCCGCTACGAGCTTGCCATGAGGGACTTTGACGAGGCCCTGACCGAGATCGAGAGCCTGCTTCTGCGCGCCTATCACGGGAAGGAGGATGGCGATGGCGGTGACGAAGATCTGGGCGATCCATGACAGCGTCAGCCGTGTGGTGGACTACTGCACCAATCCCAGCAAGACCAAGCTGAGCGACCTGGAGCAGGTGCTGCTGTATGCTGCCGACAAAGGAAAAACCCTAGATGAGGGGGAGCAGCAATACGCCGTCACCGGAATTGGCTGCAGGGCGGAGTCTGCCGCAAGGGAGATGGCTGCCGTGCAGAGGCGCTTCGGCAAAGCCGGCGGCAATGTGGCCTACCACGCCTACCAGTCCTTCAAGACCGGTGAGGTCACGGCGGAGGAATGCCATCGCATCGGCGTGGAGACGGCGCGGCGGCTTTGGGGGAACGACCGGCAGGTGCTTGTTGTCACCCACTTCAACACCGGCACTTATCACAACCACTTTGTTGTGAATCCGGTGAATATGTGGACGGGCAAAAAGCTGGAGGCAAAATACGAGGTCTATTACAAGCTGCGGGATATGTCCGACCGTATCTGCAAGGAGCATGGACTGCCGGTGGTGAAAAATCCCCAGCGGCACAAAACGGCGCGGTCGGTCTACTTCGCCGAAAAGAACGGCGAGCCCACCCGCTACAACTTCATGCGGCGGGCACTGGACGAGGCGCTGACGATATCGAGCAGCTGGACGGAGCTGAGTGCCGTGCTGCGGAAGAAGGGCTATGTGTTCGTGTGCGATCCCTACCGCAGGTACGCCACCATCCGCTCTCTAAGCGCTAAAAAGTGTATGCGCACCTTCCGGCTGGGAGCCGAATATGACAAGGAGGCGCTGCAGGACAGGCTGCTGGAGAACCAGCGGGACATCCGTGTGACCCGGCGCTATTTTGAATTCATGAGGCCCTACACACGGGAATATGCCAGGAAAAATCCGCCGACGGAAGAATATTACCGGCAGCGGGATTTCTATCTGCATTTGCCCCGTGTCACCGGGTATTTGAGCTTCTTCCGCTGTGTGGCAATCGTGCTGGGCGTTGCGCCGCTGTACGAAAAGGAGTATCGGCAGCCCCTGTCGGCAGAGTGCCGGGAGGCTTGCCGCAAGCTAGATCGCTTCACCGCTGAGATAACGCTGGTGTGTCGGGAGCATTTGGACACGCCGGAGGATGTGCAGAGGTTTCTTGCACGAATGGACAAGGAGATGGATGCAATAACCGCTGCACGCAGCAAAATCCGCAATAAGCAGCGAGGCTGCGCCGATCCTGCGGAGAGGGTCGAGCTGAAAAAGTCCTGCGCCGCCTGCACCGCAGAGCTTTCCCGGCTTCGGAAGCAAAAGCAAACCGCCTATAACATGATTGAGGATAACCCAAAGCTGAAAGCCCTCTTGGCGTGTGAATTGGACGCGTGGATGGAAAACGACCCCTACCTCTCCCTGCGGGAGAAGCAGGTGCTGCGAAATCAGCGACCGTCCCAAGAGGACAAGACGATTATACGATGAAAGGAAGAATTCGATGAAGAACGACCGATCGATTGATTTGGGGCTGACCGGGTATGAGGAGCTTTTTATGAGCACGGAGGAACGGCTCGATGCGAAAAAGCCAAGGGTAGAGGCAATCCCGCTGGCTGACCTTATACCCTTTCGAAATCACCCCTTCCAGGTGAAGGAGGACGAGGAAATGGCGCAGCTCATGCGGAGTATTGCCGATGCCGGCGTACTCTCTCCGGCGGGAGGCAGTATTTTATGGGATCAGAACGCGACCTTCATAAACAGGGCAACGCAGCACAGGATAACAGCCAGCGGAACATAAAGGTACCGGCCGATGCCATACCACAGGCGGCCGTGGGTCTTCCCGCTGCCGGTATTGATGGCCGAAAGCAGCTCGTCCTTTTTCATTACATAGAACCAGGAAACAGCGCCCAGCGTAGCGCCGATGGGGATGATATAGATGGAAACAAGATCCATCCACGGCCCCCATTGGGAGATGGTCTCCATACCGATGCCGAAGCCAAGGCACAGTACGGCCAGGATGATGAGGGTAGCGGTGCGGCTCAGCCGGGGGAACCGGTTCTGGAGCGATTCCGCCACGGCCTCGAACATGTTTTGCAGCGAGCTGACCCCGGCAAAAATCATGGCGATATACAGGATAACGGCAAACAGCTGACCTAGGGGAATATCCTGCAAAATGGTGGGCAGCGTGACAAACAGCAGGCTGGGTCCCGCGCCTACATCCAGCCCGTAGGAAAAGCAGGCCGGGATGATGACCAACGCGGCCACCACCGCAGCGATGGTATCAAACAGGGCGGTATGCTGCGCCACTCCCACCACATCCTCCTGCGGAGAGAGATAAGCCCCGTAGACGATCATGCCGCTGCCGGTGACCGAAAGCGAGAAAAACGCCTGCCCCATGGCCCAGATCCAGATCATGGGGTCTGTCAGGGCCTCCCACCGCGGAGTAAACATAAACCGATATCCCTCCGCGGCGCCGGGCAGGAAAAATACCCGTACCGCCAGCACCAGGAAGATGAGGAAAAACAGCGGCATCATGATCTTATTGGTCTTTTCTATGCTGTGGACCCCCAGAAACAGCGTAAGCAGGGTGCCAACCACTACGATGATGTGATAAGGCACCACCGAATAGGGCTGCGCCGAAAAGGAAGAGAACCAGGCGGCGGTATCGGCGGTCATCAGGGTGCCGGTCAGGGAATCCACCAGCGCTTTCAGCACATAGGTAACAATAACGGCATACCCGATAGCGATGCACAGGGAGCCCACCAGCGGCAGCCAGCCCAGCACACCGCCCACCTTCCCGGCTGTTTCTCCACGGGTGGCCCAGGCATTGCGGTAGGCCCCCAGGGTGCCGGTGGCCGCCCGCCGCCCCATGGCGAATTCCGCCGGAAGGCCGACATAGCTGAAGATAAAGACAAACAGCAGGTAGATCAGCAGGAAAGCCCCGCCGCCATTGCTGCCCAGTTTGTTGGGGAAACCCCATACATTGGCCATTCCTACCGCCGAACCGACCGAGGCCAGAATGAAGCCCCACCGGCTGGCAAAGCTCCGCGTGCTTTTTTGATGTTTCATTTCATTTTCTCCGTTTCCATAAAACAAGCCGTGCCTTGCGGCCGGCTTGCTGCTCCCTGCTATTTTAGCACTTTACATCGAAAAAGTCAATACAACCCCCGCCCGGTATTCCAAATATCCGCAAAAATATGCTTGACAAATTAAGGAGGACAACACCATGCAGGAATTGCAGATCGGCAGAGTTTACCGCCACTTTAAGGGCGATTATTACCTGGTGGAGGGCCTGGCGCACGATTCGGAAAGCGGCGTGCCCTGTGTCATCTACCGCAAGCTGTACGGGGATGGCGGCCTGTGGGTCCGCCCGCTGGAGATGTTCCTTAGCCGGGTAGACCGGGAAAAATACCCGGAGGTCCGCCAGGAATACCGCTTCCAGCTGCAGGAGATCGCCAGTGTGGCGCATCACAAGGCACTGAAATACGCCGTCAAAATGGACCTGATTCCCTTCAACCCCGCCGACAAGGTGGAGCGCCCCAAGAAGCAGCGGTACATTGCGGACTATTACCGGCAGGAGGAGCTGGAGAGGCTGCTGGAAGCGTCCAAGGATCATCCGTACTCCCTGCTGATTCAGACGGCCGCCTTTTACGGACTTCGCCGTGGCGAGGTGGTGGGCTTGAAATGGGATGCCATCGACTTTGAGCAGGGCACCATTTCCGTAAAGCGCACCGTGACCTCAACGATCATCGACGGCAAGTATCAGGAGTTCGAGCAGCAATCTGCCAAGACCAAGTCCAGTCTGCGTGCCCTGCCGCTGATCGGCAGTTTCCGGGAATACTTTTTGCAGGTAAAAGAGGCGCAGGAGCTGAACAAGCAGGTCTGCGGCAACTGTTACAATCACGAGTATGATGGCTTTGTGTTTGTGGACGAGCTGGGGGAGCGGATGCGGGCCAATTATTTGACCTCGGCATTCCTAAAATTCTTGGAGGACCACGGCCTGCGCCGGATGCGCTTTCACGATCTCCGGCACAGCTGCGCTTCGCTGTTGCTGGCCAACGACGTGCCCATGAAGCAGATCCAGGAATGGCTGGGTCACAGCGACATCAGCACCACGGCGAATATCTACAGCCATCTGGACTATAAGTCCAAGCTTATGTCCGCAAACGTCATGGACAATGTCCTGACCCTGCCGGAAACCGAGGCCGTCGGATGGCAGACATGACTTCTTGCCGAAAATCATGTGCAGCAATGGCAGATTAGCAAAAAGAAAAGCCCAGTCATATGGGCGCAAAGCCTTGATATGACTGGGTTTTTCGCTGGCGGAGGGCGTGGGATTCGAACCCACGGACGGTTTTTGGCCGTCAAACGATTTCGAGTCTTTTATGCAACTGTGACGGGGGTGTCCGTTTTGGGGCCGTTTCTGTAAGCCCCGTACCCGCCGAAAGCCGCTTGAAATCAGGCTTTTTCGCCCGGAAAGCCTTGCAGAACAGGCTTTTTTGAAAGTGGGTTCAAATCGGCATTTTTTCCGATTTTGGAGAGAAATGCGGGAAGATAGGAGAGAAAAACCGGGAGACGGCCATACACCGCAGGATAGAGCTTCCAACCGACGAAAATCTTTTTTTGAGGTGTTACAAATGGATGTATTCCCCGTTAACTGGAACAGCGTTCCCGAAGTGATGAACAAGGAGCAATTTTTCCGAATCTGCCACATCAGCAAGTCCACGGCGCTGCACCTGCTCAAAAGCGGCAAGGTGCCCTGCGAGTGGTCGGGCAAGAAAACCCGGTGCTATAAAATCCGAAAAGAGGATGTGAAAGCATACTTGGAGGAGCGGGCGATTTTTCCCGAACTCTACTCTGCACCGAAGGGCTGGTACGGCACCCACTATGTGGCGAGGCTGTCCAAGGAGCTGCCCGAGGACACTCTCCGGCAGATGCACGGCTACTATGAAAAGCTGCTGCGCAAATACCCGGATGTGGTCACGGTAAAGGATGTGGTGGCCCTGACCGGCTACACCCAAACCACCGTCCATAACTGGTGCAGCCGCGGGTCGCTGAAAGCCTTTCAAAAGGGGCTGAAGTTTTGCATCCCGAAAATCTTTCTCGTGGACTTCTTCTGCTCCTTGACCTTCCGCTCCATTACCCGCAAAAGCCTTTGGCATATCCAGACGCTGAATGAATTCAGCAGAAAGATGAAGCATAGAAAATAAAACTTAATATATTTCTGTATCTCCTTTGTGTTTGATAGCCACAAAGGAGATGATTTTTAATAAAATACTTGCATTGTTTTCGTGATTTAGGTATAATGAATATGCTTGAGGGCGTAATACATTAAATTTGAAACATTGTATCTTAGTGTTTATTCCTGTTTATGAAAGTGGACCCGAGTAAACAAACGGAAACAAAGAATTAAATTTAATGATATATGTCTGGCATTGTCTTTCCTATTCTCACAGGGAAAGTGTTTTTGTCAGGCTATTATTATGCCTTTTGGTAAAATACATTACCGAAAGGATTTTTTATTATGGAAAAAGAATTAGTATGGAAAATGGTGCAGGGACAAATCGGGTATGATTTTAAAAATCTTGATTTGTTGCAGCAGGCTTTCACTCGTCGCTCATATACTGCAGAGAACGGCGGTGAAAACAATGAGGTGCTCGAGTTCATTGGAGACAAAGCACTTGATTTTTTGGTTGTTAAACTACTTATTCAGAAGTACGGGTATTTAGCAAATGGGGATCCGGTTGACGGAACAAAGCTTTCTGTTTGGGAACAAAAATTCAAACGTGATCAAGAGGGTTACGAAGCGCCGGCAGTAAATAGTTTCGGCTGTGACTATGACGAAGATGACCTATCTAAAATCAAAAGTCGAATGGTGAATAAAAAAGCGTTGGCTCGCCGAATGGATGAACTTGGTTTTTCTGAACATCTTATTATGGGTAAGGGCGATATACAGAATAATATCAACCAAGAAGATTCTGTAAAAGAAGATTTGTTTGAAGCTATTATCGGAGCTGTTGCGATCGATTCAGGATGGAATCTGAAGGACTTGCAAAAAGTGGTTGAAGCAATGCTTGTTCCCGAAGACTTTCTAATTAATGATACCGACACCAATTATGTGCGACTTATTCAGGAATGGGAAATGAACGAGAATGGGTGCATTCCTTGGTACAAATACAAAGAAGCTTCTTACTCATCGACTTGGTATTTAAAAGAGGATAACACTATATATCAAAGCTTTCCGTTAGATTACAACTATTCTAAGCTTAAATATCATTGCTACCTTAAACTGCTTGATTCTCTACCGGTGTTTTGCGGCTTCGGTGTGTCTATCCGTGAGGCGAGAATGGCTGCTTGCAAATTAGCGTATGAGTATCTAGAGAGAAATGATATGCTCCCATCTATTCGTGACGAAATTGAAAATCCTAACCGTGATGATGCAATTAACCAACTTGAAACATTGGCTCGAAGAGGTTATTTTTCCATTCCTACTTATGAGTTCAAGGAAACATATGATGACAATGGTAATCCCATTTGGAATTGTGAATGTCATATAGCGGAAGAAAATTGTTACTTTGACGGGACATCCTCATCAAAAAAAGAGGCAAAGAAAGATTCTGCTTTTAGAATGCTTTTTCATGTACTCGGAATGGAGGATGAATAAAAATGGCCAAGTGGTGTTTTAATTATGAGTCAGGCGAATATGAATACATCGAAAAGGATGGCTTCAGTATTGACCGAGGCGAATATGTCTACAATTGGGATGATAGCGAATATCGTCACGATGACGAAGAGGAAGAATGCCGCTATTCTTTATTTAATGATGAAGATGATGACTGACCCCAGATACTAAAACAATATCAATGTGCGATTTAAAAAATCGCATACTCGCACCTGTTTTTCGATTTTGCTAAACTGTAATCGAAAGGCAGGTGCATTTTGCATTGCAGACCTGCCGGGGAAATTTTGAATGGGAGGATCACATATGAAATCGCCATTTGAGCAGCTGGGCGGCACTTACACAAGGCAGGGCGACTATTGCCTACCCGATCTTTGCTTACCGCCCGAAGAAGAACGCCCCATCGGCGTTTACGGCCAGCGGCGGCGCACCTTTCTGAGGGAGCACCACCGTGTGTTGTATTATAACCTGCTGACCGCTGGGGTGCTGGATGGGCACCTCGCAGATCTTAACGAGCAGGCGGAAGCGATGTTTTCTCGGCTGGTAAAGCAGCTTTCCGAAAAAGAGGGCGTAACGGAAGCCCTCAAAGCGGAAAATCAAATGCTGTGGGTGCAGAGGATGAACAACATACGTAGTGCTGCTATGGAAAGCGTTGCAAACGATTTGATTTACTGTTAGGAGGACGGCTATGAAGGTGAAGTTGGACGATTATGAGGTGCGGGTGCTGATAAACGGCTTAATACAGCAGCACAGGAGCTATGACGCAGAAACGAACGGTCAGATTGATGCCCTCGTCCTTCACTTGTGTGACATTGCGGAAGCAGTGAGGCCAGGGCGAAAGAAAAAAATTTCCTTTGATCCGGTGGAGATCAGAGTGATTCGACATTGCCTTCTTGACTGGAGAAATCGAGAAATCAGCCAAGGAAATGATGTTGCTTCGGAAGTGATAGGAGAACTGCTATGTTTATTGTGAGATTTGTTCGAAAGGATGGAAAGCCTGACGAGGAGTATTACTACCATACGCTTCAGGAAGCGGAAGCACACAAGAAGCTCTTTGACGACAATGATTCCGACCTTTATGAGCGTATAGAAATCATTCCTGACTAACCACATATTTCTGCTGGGAAAGGCTACTGTGATGAACAGCGGTTTTTCTTTTTCGGGTAGTATTCAAGAAGTCATAAAGTTCCGTGAGTAGTCGAAGAAGTGAAAAAAGTAGTGTGTGTTCATAAAATTAGGCCTGGACTTCTCTTGACTGATATGTTAAAATATGCTTGTGTATTGTGAACCATAGAAAATGTCGAAAAAAGCAGAAAAGGCCTGGACTTTTTCACAATTTGGCGCTATAATATTATAAAGAATTACTGCGGAGGGTTTGATATGCCAACCTTTATAGATATGTTTGCCGGAGCTGGTGGTTTTAGTGAAGGCTTTTTGCAGGCTGAGGAATCCGGGAAAATTTTCGATTTTTTGCTGGCGAGTGACATAAACCCCACTTGTGAAGTGACCCATCGAATGAGATATAATCGCCAGCTTGGCCTGAATACGGAGTTCCTGACCAAGGATATAAGCGAACCGGATTTTATCGAGGCACTTCTGGAAAAAATCGAGTCTGCATTTGGAACCGTAGAGGTTGATGTCCTGACAGGCGGTCCCCCTTGTCAGTCATTCAGTTTAGCAGGTGAGCGCAGAAAAAATGATAAGAAGGACGACTTGTTTTCATACTATCTCAAAGTAATAGAGGCACTTCGCCCCAAATACTTTGTGATGGAGAATGTTGCCGGAATTCTCACTAAGGATAATGGAAAAATCAAGAATAGAATCCTCCGAGAAATCAAAAACATCGTTGATTATAAGGCACTGGCATCTTTTGTGGATACTATCGAGAATGCCCAGATATCTGATCATATAACCAATCACGAGAAAGAGCAAGAGTTTGATTTAAGCCTCAAAGTTCTTAAAGTGTGGATTGAACAGGATTCTCTTTTGAAAGAGCGCAGAGCTGATTATTTAAAGGTGCTCTCCTTGTTTAATACGCCTAATACGCCGAATATAAACCGGCGCCAAAAACAGTTCGCACTTGATTCGCTTGTTGCATACAAAAATGAGATTCATAATTATTCGTTGGAGCAATTTTGCTCTGAACTGTCTGGTGCTTTGGTTGATGTATATCGGAACAACAAAGAAACATCAGAAGACGACAGAAATGTTATTCGGCAGGTTCTCTCGTTAATTTCACATCAAACGGATATTAAACATATCAGGGAGTGCGTAAAGAGAGAAATCAATGCAGCTCAACTTAAACGCAGCGAGTACAAGGAGCACTTTGATCGCATTACAGACTATCTTGACATGACAGAAATTATTGCTATCGCAGATAGGCAGTGTGATTTTCTTATAGCAACGGCCTCAAATGGAAAGATTGCATCAACGGTCAAGCAGATCAAATTAGCTCTTGAAATCTTATTCGAGGGTGCATATGAAACAATGCAGCGAGTTCTTGAAATTGCAGAAAACGCCGGAGTGAATATGGTTTCCCTTCGCCCTATTGCGGACAAAGTGGCTCTGTACCGTATTAACAGCCCTATCCAGTTACTTGCATCTGATTATGGCGTACCCCAAAACCGAGTGAGAGTTGTTTTTATCGGATGTAGAAATGATCAGAAGATGATTACCAAAATTCCTGCTACGGTTACGAACGGGGAAAAAGTCACTATATCAGAAGCCATAGGAGACTTGAACTATATTAATATCGGTGGACATCCGCTTGACTATGACGATAATTACTTTTTAAAGTTTAAAGAAACAGAGAAAGGTGCTATTCGACGCACCATTGACGGAGTGCTTGAGGCGGACGCAGATGGACGGGAGTGCCACACATTTGCAGAGTGGAGCAGGATGGGGCGCTTGAATCCCAAACGGTTTCCAAAACTTAGTCAAGCCTTGCCAACATATACGCCTGCAAGTTCATTTGATGAAATCGCATCACGGTCTATGAATGATGCTATTCTTCAAAATCACGAATCGTCCAACCACAGCAAAGAGGTTCGAGAGCGCTATGCCTTGATTCGTAAATACGGAGACTATCACAAAGCCAAGGAATACGAACCGGATAATCCTCTTATGGATACTAAGAAAAGAAATTATACGGTGACTGATCCAGACGGTCAAAGCACAACGATCACGACAATGCCGGATGATTTCATCCACTATGATGCCAATAGGTCACTTACTGTTCGTGAGATGGCTCGGCTTCAATCATTTGATGACAGTTTTGTGTTTCAAGGGAAGCGTGCAACAGGTGGTGAAAAGAGAAAGTCTGAAACGCCTCAGTTCACACAGGTTGGAAATGCCGTCCCACCCCTGATGGCCAGAGCAATCGCAACAGAAATTCTCAAGAAAATCAAATGAAAAGGAGAAGGAGAGGGAATGTTCCCTCTCCTTTTTTACAGAACATACTCGGTTGGTTCGCCCAGTAGCAGGGGTAAGTCATCGGGCATCATTTTGAAAAGGACGCCGTGATCTCTCCACTTGCCGTCCGGCTTGAAGTGAGCAGCAAGGTCAACTGTGATTTTGCCCGTTTCCAAAAGTGGCGCTAACAAAGAGGTGTTTGGGCTTTTTGTATGTAATACCTTGTCATACCTAAAGTATTCAACACCATTGTGGTTTTCAGAAACGGCTTTGATCCAAAATGTTTCGTGATGCTTTGTAAGAAGTGCCTCACGAAGGCTTTGCATTTGCCAAGCGGAAACAAATTCTCTGCTCTGGTGACTTTGGTGAAGCATATCTAATTTATCTTTGTTGGCATCTACACTCAAAAGAAGGTCATAGGCGTTTGGGCGAGAACATCTAAACGTTTCATAAAGCTGAAGACGCTCAACGGTATCACCCCGTGGTATTTGCGACTTACCGTAATGTTCGACAATTTCCCTATAGGTCATTCCTTCATCGGGAACTTTTGTAAACAATGTGGAGCGAGTTGTTGCCCGCTTGCTACCATTTCTGGTCAAGCGAGTAGTTTTTAGCTCGATCCCCTTGTAGTCTGGTGCTTTCGAATTATTTCGGCTGATTCCAAGGGCATTTTCAAGTGTATCCCCAACCCCAGGATCACCCGGCGTGATTGAACGCAGAAAACCCTGACGATGTATAATACGGAGTTTGCCGAGCAACTCCTCGGCGATAGCCCGCTCTTGATAAGCAGCTTCTTGAATAATCGATGCTGCAAAACCGTTATATTGAATTCCTGCTGCGATTTCTGGCTTAGAAAGGTTAAAGACATACAGTTCTTTATTTATAACGACTATGGCAAGAAGATTACAAGGTGAACAGTACTTGCGCAGATTTGAAAACCAAATGCGAGGGTCACCTTTCTTTGTTACAGGACGATAAAGAGAAGCAACGGAATCAGTAACATCACTGTAGTTAACAAAGTGAGCCGGAATTAGAACTTTATTACTCGGACCTTGTTCCTGAGCTTCATAGTCGTGAACCTGAGCATCGAAGAGAAGTTGGCGAATAGGGGCGGTCGCATCCATAATGGATTTTTCATATCCTGTTGGAGTAGGAACAAGGAATGCAACTGGCACACTTGCCTTTGCAAAGTATGGGATGAATTGAGCTATCGGGGTATCTGACATCGCAAGCATATTTTGCCCTCCTAACAGCAAGATTGCAAGAAACAGCATCACTATAATACCATAGAAATAGAAAAAAATCAATTTGTGTTACCCAAAATGTGTTCTGTAGCGCAGGAATGCCTTATAGAATCTTTCCGAGCAAGACAAAAGCGTCGTAGAAATACGGCGCTTTTTTGTTACCCGGAAGCGACAAACAGCGGCTTTTGATTGATTGGCGGTAAGGGTACCGCCTCTAAAAAAGCTGCTCATATCGAAGAAAAACGCCCGACATTACACCGATAATACTACCAGATGTTTGCTTACCGCCCGAAGAAGAACGCCCCATCGGCATTTACGGCCAGCGGCGGCGAGTTTATCTGAAGGAGCACCACCGGGTGCTGTATTATAACCTGCTGACCGCTGGAACGCTGGACGGGCACCTTGCAGACATCGAGGAGCAGGCGCAGGAATCCTTTCTTCGGCTGGTAGAACAATACGCAGATGCCGAGGGTGTGACGGAGGCCTTGAAAGCCGATGACCCGATGGCGTGGGTGCGGAAGATGAACGGCATCCGATATCAGGCGAACGAGGCCGTGATGCAAGAAATTGTATATGGGTAACGAGCAAGCGGAGGCCTATGGCCTCCGCTTGTTTTGTATGCAGAAAAGAACAATGCTGTTTTGAAACGGCATTGTTCCGAACTTTGTTGACATTGTTCTTTTATTTGGGTATAATGTACTTGCGATTTTATGCGTGGAGGTATCCCCTATGGCTGAAATGATCTCGGTAAGAGAGGCAGCAGTGCGCTGGAATATAACGGAGCGGAGAGTTGCGACGCTCTGCAAGAATGGAAGAATCGCCGGTGCGAAAAAGCAGGGCAATCGTTGGCTGATCCCCGCGGATACGCAGAAGCCGGCGGATCAGCGGCTCAAGACGGGCGCTTTCCGCAAGACGGAGCGCGCGCCGAAGCTGCCCCTGCCCATCGGCGTGTCCAACTACTGCCTTGCCTCGTCGGAATACTACTACATCGACAAGACGATGATGATCAAGGACTTCATCGACGAGCGTCCGATGGTGACGCTGTTCACCCGCCCCCGGCGTTTCGGCAAGACGCTGAATATGGATATGCTGCGCACTTATTTTGAAAAGAGCGACAAGGATACCTCTGTTTATTTCCGGGACAAGAAGATCTGGGCCTGCGGCCAGAAGTACCGGGATTATCAGGGCAAGTACCCCGTAATCTTCCTGACATTCAAGGATGTGAAGTTTGATACTTGGGAGGAGACCTTTGCGGCCATCCGGGATATTTTCGCAAAGGAGACCCGGCGGCACAAAGAGCTGCTGACCAGCGATAAGTGCGACGAGTACAGCAAAAAGTCCTATGAAAAGCTGGCAGACGGCAAAGTCAGCGAGGTAGAGCTGGCTTCTGCACTGCTGGACCTGTCCGCTATGCTGCACAAGCACTATGCCGTTGCGCCCATTATCATCATCGATGAGTACGACACACCCATCCAGCAGGGCTACCAGAAGGACTATTACGACAAGGTCATCCGGTTTATGCGGAACCTGTTTTCCGGCGGTTTCAAGGATAATCAGCACCTGTCCTTCGGCTTCCTCACCGGCATTCTGCGGGTGGCAAAGGAGAGTATTTTCAGCGGGATGAACAACCTGTCCATCAACTCCGTGCTGGACAACAAATACAGCGCCTACTTCGGTTTCACTGCCGACGAGGTGATGGAGATGGCGGAATACTACGGCGCTGCCGATAAGTACGACGAAATTTGCCAGTGGTACGACGGCTACCGCTTCGGCAAGACGGAAATTTTCAACCCGTGGTCGGTGGTCAACTACTTCAGCAACGAGTGCGAGCCGAGACCCTTCTGGGTCTCCACCGGCAGCAACGATATTATTGGGGAAGTGCTTGCCCAGGCGGATGAGGAGATTTATAACCGTCTGACATCCCTGGTCAACGGCGAGACCTTCACCACCTTCATCGACACCGGCGTGATCTATCCGCAGATCAAAAGCAATCCCTCCACCATTTACAGCTTCCTGCTGGTGACCGGCTATCTGAAGGCACTGAAAACCACGCCCTCCTTCAGCGGCGATTTTATGTGCGAGGTCTCCCTGCCCAACCGGGAGATTTCTCTGGTGTATAATAAGGAGATTTTGCAGCGGCTGGAGAATCTGATCCCGCCGTCCACGGCAATTTCCGTTCAGGAGGCCATCTTCTCCGGCGATAACGCACGGCTGAAAGCGAAGATACAGACGCTGCTGACCCAGTCGGTCAGTTCCTTCGATACCGCCGGGGAGAACTTCTACCACGGCTTTATGCTGGGCTTGTGCGCCCTGCTGGGCGGCGCTTTCGTGACCTCCAACCGGGAATCGGGCGACGGGCGCTATGACATTCAGTTGAAGCCCACGCAAAAGGGTCTTCCGGGCATCCTGATCGAGCTGAAAGCGGAGAAGAATTGCAGCGACGAAAAGCTGAAAAAGCTGTCCGAGACGGCCTTACAGCAGATCAACGACAAGAAATACGAAACCGAGCTGACGACCGCCGGGGTCAGGACGATTTATAAATACGGCGTGGCCTTCAGCGGTAAAAAGGTCGAAGTGGCAGTCGGATGAGGAGTGAGAATTCCAAAGTATCAAATTGATACTTTGGCGAAATCCCAAAGTGCCAGCACGGTGGTTCCAAAGTGCCAAATTGGCACTTTGGAATGCTTGTTGACGGAACGAGCCTATTGGATCTAATTGTTCCCGATTGCCAAGCAGCAAGAACTGATTTGAAATGTGGAAGAATTCGGTTATGGAGCTTATAAATAATACAACAAAGACTCTAAAGGACGATTTGTCCGTAGAGATCAAGCAAGGCAGAAAAGTGTTTATCGCAGCGGTCTACTTCTCTATTGCTACAGGGGAAAGCTATGCGCTGTGATTGATGATTGAATAATTTGACACACTAAGGAGGTAAATCACTTGAACTACATAAAATCGCTGCACATAGAGGGATTTAAGAAATTTACCTCTCTGGATGTGGAGTTCAACGAACACATGAACATTCTTGTTGGCGAGAATGAAGCTGGCAAAAGCACTATTTTAGATGCAATCAAAACTGTGTTGAATCAACAGTATCGTAATGCCGACAAATCGATATTGCGTGACCTGTTCAATACGCAGATGGTGGCTGCATTTAAGGCTGAACCGAGCATTAGGACTCTACCTCGAATCTATATTGAGGTAGAACTGGCGCTTGATCCTCAACAAAAGAATGCTTCATACTTCTATGGAGAAATATATGGGCAGAGAAAACAGCAGGTTGAGAAATTTGGCATTCGATTCGAATGCAAGTATGATGAGGAACTTGGCACTGGCATGGAACAATCCATTCAGGAAGGTAAGATTCCGTATGAATACTATACACTGACTTGGACAACCTTTGCTAATCGCCCATATCAGATGATCAAAAGACCACTTAACTTCTTAGCAATCGACACAACGAGCAGCGCATCGGCTCCATCGTTTAACTATTTCAACAGGACTTTGTTTACGAGCAGATATGATGATGCTACGAAGGCAAAGGCTAAGAATGAGTTTAGAGATAAGTTGATTGAAGCATTTGATAACCTTGGCTTACCTGCACTTAGTGAAAATCAGAAGTTTGGTGTAGACAGCAAGAAGGTTGTTCTGGAAACGGTGCTATCTATTTATGAAGACTCCATCGCTCTCGAAAATCGTGGTAGTGGCATGGAGAGTCTTATTAAGACACAGATTGCATTGGATAGAGCGAATGGATTGGATGTTATCTTGATGGAAGAACCGGAGAATCATCTTAGCTTTTCAAACCTGAGAAAAATGCTCCAGCAGATCTCAGATCAGCAGGAGAATTCGCAGATTATAGTGGCAACTCATAACAACATGATTGCCAGCCGATTGAATTTGAATAATGTTCTATGGATCACCGAAGATGGAGTTAAAAGTCTTAAGGGTGTTAAGTCTGATGTGGCTGAGTTCTTCGTTCGAGCAGATGACAACGCTTTCTTGCAGTTGCTGTTATCAAAAAAAGTGATCCTGGTTGAAGGTGCGACAGAGTTTCTCCTTCTTCCCATGTTCTACAAACAAACCACAGATCACACCATCGAGGAAGATGGTATTTCTGTGATTTCCTGCAATGGCATTTCTTATAAGCGTTATCTCGAAATTGCAAAAGCAACGGATAAGAGAATTGCTGTTGTTACAGATAATGACGAGAAAAGTGATAGAATAGCAGAAGTGGCTTCCTTTAATCAAGCTAACGATCTACAGCACATTTTTATGGGTGCGACAGTAGATGAATGGACTTGGGAAGCCTGCATTTACAAAGAGAATAAAGATACCTTGGATGGAATGATTGATGTTCAGGCAGGAGCAGCTTATAAGTTCCATGACAAGGATTACGGTGCTGTGTTAGGTAAGATGTTAAACAACAAAGTTGATGTGGCATATCAAATGCTTACTTCTGGCAAAACATTTGCTGTTCCGCAGTATGTAAAGGATGCGATTGGATGGCTAAGAGGGTAATCTTGGCAGTAGCCGGTGCGGGAAAAACCTATCATATCTGCCATGAGATAGACCCGACAAAGCGTAATTTAATACTGGCTTTTACCCACGAGAACATTTACAATATCCAAAAAGAACTATGCGATGCACATGGGTGTGTGCCTGAATTAACGACGGTATCTACTTTTGATTCGTTTGTCTATCATCAGCTGGTATTACCGTATGAGCCGAGCATAGCTGAACATTTCGGGTGTCCTAAGTTTGTTAGTCGTGGAATCTGTACGGTAGATCCTCCACCACAAACAATAAAGAATAGCAAAGGAAAGCCTGTTGCCAATCCGCTTTATAAGAAAAAAGATAGGCTTTCACACTATGTCACCATGAGGGGACAATATTACTGTGCAACCCTGTCCGAATTGGTTTTACAAGTAAAGAAGAATCGAGAATCTCTTATTAAAAGAGTAGCAGCACGTCTGAATATGTTTTATGATTGTGTGATGATTGCAACGGTGTACAAAGGGAACATAATAAAAAACTTAATAATGGACTGCCAATC
>ERZ839947.1733-NODE-1733-length-18762-cov-6.801625_pt1 | contig 18762 bp, 15 predicted proteins | sample MGYA00519908_ERZ839947 | MGnify/ENA primary metagenome ERZ839947 (study PRJEB31850, sample SAMEA3708857) | human gut metagenome | biome: human gut; feature: human-associated habitat; material: faeces | place: China | collected 2014 ... | reverse complement strand
TAGGGATAATAAATCAGAAGTTTATTTCAAAAACAGACTTTTTCTACAACCTGACCGCAGGCATAGCCTGCGGTTTCTTTTTGTCTACATTACGTTAAAATATCCTCTTAAACAAACAAATTTTGCAACATAGGGTTGACAAGCAAAGAAAACAGTGATATAATACCATTATCGACAAATTGTTGATTATTTTTGTGCCATAAGAAAGGGGAAATGTAAAAATGGCAGAAAAGCGGATGTTTTCAAAGCAGGTATTATGGAGCGATAAATTTATAGATCTGCCATCGCCGGCACAGGTGCTGTACTTTCAGCTTTCAATGTATGCTGACGATGAAGGGTTTGTTAACTGCGCCGGATATGTACGCAGGCTTACGGGGTGCAGTGAAAGCGATATAGAAGCACTGTGTAAAAACGGCTTTATTATCCCGTTTGAGTCAGGCGTATATGCAATCGCTCACTGGAAGATAAATAACCACATACGCTCTGACCGTATGAAAAAGACCTTGTTCTCAGATGAGCGTGACATGCTCTATGTCCGTGCTGACGGGATGTATATACTCGATCCCGAAAAAGCGGCAGAGCAGAGAAAATCAGCCGGGCAAGAAAATGTTGTGACAACAAAATGTAGTCAAACGTCTGACATCTGCCCGTCAGATGACGGCACAGGCAAGGAAAGTTCAGATAAGGACAGCACAGTTAAGAGCAGTTTTGATGAGGTAAGTGCCGTTTTGTCGGACGAAACCGACAAAAAATCGCTCTCCGCCGCCGCATACAAAGCAAAATTAACCGAAAAATTCGGTGCGGACAACGTTGAGCGATATATTGAACGTTTGAATAAATGGGCTGATATGCACGGGCGGCAGAATATGCCTGTATACCCTACCATCGAGAAGTGGATGAAGGAGGATAACATCAGACGGTACGAAAGCGCAAACAGCAGTTTTACAGACGAAATGCTTGACGAATGTCTGATGATCGACTACATAAGCTCAGACGAGAAACGAACAGAATAGAGTAAGTACAATAAGAAAGCTGAAATTGAAAGCGGAGAATTCAGCTATATATCTGCCTGTCTTGCCCGGGCAGAGCGAATTGTATTTGCTGAGCGTTATAAGGCTTGCGAGTGAAGCTATCAGCGTTCCGACACCGCCGATATTAACTCCGAGCAGAAGGCTGTGATAATCGTTTGTAAACTGCGAGAGCAGTATTGCCGAAGGAACGTTGCTTATAAACTGGCAGGAAATCACACTGAAAAGCAGGGGGTTAAGCTGAAGGGCGGATGAAAACAGGTTCTTTATCACATCTATCCTTGCCATATTTCCGGCAAAAATAAAGAAAAATACGAATGTGAACAAAAGCGGATAATCAACTGCGGCGAGCGCTTTTCTGTCCATAACGATAAGCGTCAGCGTGATGAATATCATACCTATCCAGTATGGGATGAAGTTGAACACGATAATTATAGCTATGGCGAACAGGAAAAGATAAGCGGCTGTGCGTTTACGGTCGATTTTTTCGGGAGCGGACTTAAGCTCTATCGGCTCAGGCTTTACAAAGATAATACAGCATAGCGTTATCATTGCAACGGCAAGGATAAACGGCGGAAGCATTATCAGCGTAAATTCGCCTATCGGAATATTGAACTTCGAATAAAGATAAAGGTTCTGGGGATTTCCGAATGGAGTGAGCATACCGCCGAGATTAGCGGCGATATTCTGCATTATGAACGTGAACGCCATATAGCGTTCCTTGCCTGCGGTATGCAGTACATAGTATCCCAGCGGAAGAAAGGTCAGCAGAGCCATATCGTTTGCAATCAGCATAGAGCCTATGAAGGTGACCCATACAAGCACCACTGTACAAAGCCGTATATTGCGGAATTTTTTTACTATGTTGCAGGCGAGAATATAAAAGAACTGTACGTTTTTAAGGGCGCATACGACCGCAAGTACGCTGAAAAGGCAGGCAAGCGTCTTATAGTCGAAATAATTGAGATATTTCTCGTCGGGCGGAACTATAAATGATGTGATAACCGCCGCCAGTAAAGCTATCACCATAACTGTATTTTTCTTTATAAAACTTATCGCAGTATTCATTGTTCTACACTCGTTATCTTGATCAAACCGCACAAAACCCTCCCGTGAGGGAGGGTAAATGCTTGTTTATTATGTTTATTATACCAGATCGTCCTCGTTGAAGGGGTCGCCGCATTCGGGGCAGAACTTCGGAGGATGTTCGGGATCGGCAGGTACCCAGCCGCACTTGTCGCACTTGTACTTCTTGGGAGCTGCAGGCTTTGACTTGCCGCATTCTGCACAGAACTTGCCTGTGTTGGTTGCGCCGCATTCGCACGTCCAGCTTGAAGGAGCGGGAGCAGCGGGAGCGTCACCTTCCTTGCTCTTGCCGCAGTTAGCGCAGAACTTGCCTGTGTTTGACTGACCGCATGAGCAGGTCCAAGCCTCAGGCTTCTTAGCGCCGCAGGAAGAACAGAATGCACCTGTGTTTGTAGCGCCGCACGAGCATTTCCATCCGCCCGGAGTCGGCTGCTGAGGTGTTGTCTGCTGAGGAGCCGCAGGCATACCGCCGAGAACGTTGTTACCTGCGTTCATAGCCATATTCATACCCATAAAGCCCATCATAGCGCCGTTTTCATTTGAGCCTGCCGCTTCGATACCACGAGCAACGGCACCTGTCATCATAGCACGCTGAACATCGCCGCCGAGCATTGTATCAGCCTTAAGACGATCCTTAAGAAGCTCTTTTGTTTCTTCGGAAATCGTGATAGGGCCAAGACCGATATTTGTGAGCATCAGACCTCTCTGTGCCCAGTTGTTAGCGGTTTCGTCCTTAGTCTTGTTGGTAAGGTTGTTGAGCTGGCTTGTAATCTGGTTGTAGCTGTAGCCTTCTGCTGAAAGCTGGTTTAACGCTACCATCAGTGACTGCATGAACTCGTTCTTGTACTGCTCGTTCTTGAAAATGTCCTTAACGTAGACCTGAGGAGCGTTTACGCCCTTGCTGAGAACCTCTGCGTAGAACTTGCAGGCATTCTCGGCATCGGGTATCTGAACCTCGAATGTGCCGTAGAAACGCAGCTCTACTGTTGTATTATAACGGGGATCGGGATAGGGAACGGGTGTTCCTGTACCGAAGGGGATTCCGGGCAGTTTCTGAAGGTTGATGTAGATTACTCTCTGCTCGGTGGCAGGTGTTCCGCCGTATGTGAATCTTGAAATAAGATCCTTGAGCGAATCCTTTATCTGACCTGCAAAGATTGAAGGTGCTGTCGAGTTGTCAAGTATGTAACGTCCGGGTTCTGTAACAACGTTTGTTATCTTGCCGTTGTCAAGTGTCAGCATACAGGTGTTTTCTTCAACCATGATTGCCGAGCCGTTGCTGATAACGTTGTCGGTTCCCTTTACGTTACTGCTTCTTGCATTACCGTTGTGCATCTTCTCGCCGTTAACAACAACAGTATCGTTGCCGATAACAGGGCAGTGAATGGCCTCTTTCCAGGTATCGCCGAGAGTACCTGAGAGAGCGCCTACAGCTGCTTTAATAAGTCCCATAGTAATATTTCCTTTCGAATTGAGTTTTTAATTTATTTTACTAAATTAAAATCGTTGACCAGCCATATACGGTCGGCAATTTCTGTAATGCCGCTTCCGCAGTACGGACACTTCTTGCCCTTTGCAGACGCATCAATGGGAGCGCCGCAGTTGGGGCAGTTGCTTGAAAATACAATGCTTGTCGTCTGTTCGTGCAGATCCTGCTTGTAAGCGAGCGTTACGCTGTACGCTGTCTGCATAAGCGCAGGCTTTGCGCTGTCTGCCTTTTCTTCCGACACCTTTGCATATTCATACTGAAGAGAAATTTCAAACCTTGCCGTTGCTTCCTTGCTTCTGTTCTGGTAGTTTGCGATTCCGCAACGGTGAATTTTTATGTTATTGAAAATCTCTTTTTCGTTGTTCGCATTAAGGGTGGTTATACGGTTATTGACCTTGTTTATAAGATCCTGCGTATATTCGCTTGCCTTAAGCGATTCGGCATTTTTGTTCATTATGGCATTGAGAATTGCGACTATTGCATTTCTTGCCTTGACCTCCATGCCCTTGTATCCTATTTCGGGGAAATCACGGGTGATGGCAGGACCGTACATTTCACTAAGGGCTGTTATACCCTTAGGAGTGGTAGCTTCCTCCTTGACACCCTTGTTTATCAGTTCCATTGCCTGTGACGGCGACATACCTAGATATTTCTGCGATGCGCTCCGCACCTTCGACACAATGACAAGTACGATGATACCGATGACTATAAGGGGAGCGAGCCAGCTTAATATTGAAAGAATGAACGATGTTATATCCACATTATACTCCCTTTATACCGTCGTCTACAGTATCGTTTCTTATACCTGAGAAATCCGTCAGTACCCATGAATACTGACCTGTTGTAACAACAGAGCCGCAGTATTCGCATACGCCGGAAGAAGAAATCTCAAGCGGTGCGCCGCAGTTGGGGCAGTTGTGTCCGGTCATCTTGCCGGTTTCCGTCTTTGTTTCGACACCGAGCGAACGTACAAACTTCATCTTGTACTTCTGAACCCAGCGTGTAGTCTTGTCGCCTCTTATGATCTTGCCTGTCTTTTCGTCCACCTGATAATCTATCATTCTTGAGGTGAGGTATGCCGTTACATATTCGAACTGCGAATCACGCTCATACGAGGTAAGGTAAGCCGTATCTATAGCGATGCTCTCGTAGTGGTAAACAACGCCCTGTTCTATCTTCGCCTGTACCTGCTTGCAGGTAGTGTTGTAAAGGTTTTCGTGCATAACCGGTCTTACGGGGGTCATATCACGCTTGCACCAAGCATTTTCAATATCTATGTATACCTGCTTTGTGAAAGTGATAAGGTCGGAAGCCGAGAAGTTGGGATCCTTCTGCTTTATTATGCCTTCTATCTGTTCGGTCCTGTTGGGCAGTACAACGTTTGCGCCGTTCATTGATGAAGGACGGGTTGTGCCGCCGCCGGAGGATTTCTTCTTGTTTCCGCCGATTGTCGAAATGATAATAATAACAACAACGATGCCTATACCTATTATAACGGAAACAGGGTCGGCGTCGCCGCTGTAGCTGCTGCTGTCGTAGTCGTTACCGCCGTAGTCATATCCGCCGCCATAGTCGCCGCCTCCGTAGTCGTAACCGCCGCCACCGCCGTAGTCGTTATTGTCAAATGCACTTACGGAAAAGCAGAGCAGAAGCGCCGCTGTTATTGTCGCAATAAATGTTACAATAATCTTCTTCATAAATTTCTCCCTATTATCGAAACAGTCTGCATTAAAATGCAGGCTGACATTTTCTGATACTTAATGACAAAATAGCACAGTATCCCGTTTCAATTATACAATACTTCCACAAAGAAGTCAATAATTGATAGAAGAAATACGGTAAATATGTCGAAAAATCGAAATAAATATTGTATAAAAAAGGTAAGTGCCGCCGACTGTCAATGCTGCCGACCGTGCGAAAAGCGATCGTTACTTTTTTACGGCGTTTTCAAGTACGGTCTTGAGAGTGCCGCTGAGCAGTTTGGACATTCTTTCAATAAGCTCGTCGGGATCGCTTTTCATACCGCCCTCAAGCCAGTCAAGGACAATGCCGACAATTGCATATTTATAGAATGATGCGATAAACTTCTTGTCATCGTCAGAAACGCTGAGCATCAGCGTCTTTGAAACGTTATCAATGAATTTGCCGGCAAAGTCAAGCGAAACGCTGTAAAGATAACGCTCTATAGTTTCACGGTGAAGCGAGTTATATACATGGTATATCAGCTTCTTGTTCTCCTTTACGAAGCAAAGCCCTGTCTTGAGTCCTTCCTCCCACGACTGACCGACCTCCATCTTTTCTACGGATTTCTGCGCTTCCGTAAGGAAGATTTCTTCGAGAAGCTGATAAATATCGCTGTAATGATAATAGAACGTGTTGCGGTTTACTCCGCAGTCATCGGTAATGTTCTTTACCGTTATTTTATCTAAGGGCTGATTGCTCAGCAGTTTTTTGAACGATTCCTGTATTGCTCTTTTGGTAAGTTCGGACATATTACCTCCGTTTTAGCCTGTGGTTTCTCCTGCTTTCTATTTTACGGTTATAATTATACAACATTCCCGTTAAAAATTCAAGTTTTAGGCAAAAAGTCGAATCTGCCTAAAAATCGGTCAATTTGTACCGATTGCCCTAAAATTGAACAGTGGCGCAGGATTGACCGTTGTATAAAGCGTCACAGCGGGTTAAAATATAGCTGTAAAGAAAAAGAAAGGACTGAAAATCATGAGATTTATCAAACGAGCAAAAGCAGCATATATTTCCACTTGCGCCGCAATTGCGGTCATAGGACTTATACTTATTCTTTTCCCGGAGATTTCAATGCTTGCGGTATGCTATATGCTCGGAATAGCGGCTATAGTATTCGGCATTGTAAAAATCACGGGATATTTTTCAGCCGACCCCTACGGGCTGGCGTTCCAGTTTGACTTTGCATTCGGTATCATAGCGATCCTGCTCGGACTTGTAGTTATTATCCATCCGGGTAATATAATGGCTCTGGTGCCTGTCATAATGGGCATTTATTTTATGATCGACGGCATAATGAAGATACAGACAGCCGTTGATGCAAAGCGTTTCGGCGTAAGGAGCTGGTGGCTGATTCTTGTCAGCGCAATAGTTACAGGCGGAATAGGAATACTGTTACTCGTAAACCCCTTTGAGAGTGCGGTAGCGCTTACTGTTCTGCTCGGTATCACATTGCTTGCGGACGGCATTTCAAATATATGGATTGCCGCATACACAGTCAAGGCTATAAAAAAAGAAGTACACGCCGATGACAAAATCTATGTAGAAACAAGCAACAGGGAGGACAAAGATGATTAAGCTAGGCAAATGGATAACAAAGCACAGAGTAATCATTCTTATAGTTGCGGTCGCACTGCTGATACCCTCGGTACTCGGTATGATAGCTACAAGAATAAATTACGATATGCTCAATTACCTGCCCGACACTATGGAAACCATACAGGGTCAGGACATTCTGCTGAATGACTTCGGCAAGGGCGCATTCAGTATGATAATTGTGGAAGATATGGAGCCGAAGGACGTTTCCGCTCTTAAAGAAAAAATAGAAGCGGTAGATCATGTTGACTCGGTAATATGGTATGATTCGATAGCAGACGTTTCAATACCTATGGATATTCTTCCCGATAAGATAAAAGACGCATTCAACACCGATCATTCAACGGTTATGGCGGTATTCTTCGATACATCGACATCAGCCGATGAAACAATGGAAGCTATCAACACGATAAGAGATGTAACGAACAATCAGTGCTTTGTTTCGGGTATGTCCGCAATGGTAACAGACCTTAAAAACCTTTGCGAGCAGGAAGAGCCGATATATGTCGCTATCGCAGTAGTTCTTGCTGTAGTGGTAATGATGCTCTTTATGGATTCTTTCCTTATCCCGATAATCTTCCTCGTAAGTATCGGTATGGCTATTCTCTACAACTTAGGCAGTAACTACTTCTTAGGCGAGATAAGCTACATAACAAAGGCACTTTCCGCTATACTGCAGCTTGGTGTTACGATGGACTATTCGATATTCCTCTGGCACAGCTACAACGAGCAGAAGGTAAGATTTGACGGCGATAAGGAACGTGCGATGGCACACGCCATTTCAAACAGTATCATTTCTGTAGCAAGTTCTTCTATCACAACAATTGCCGGCTTCCTTTCAATGTGCTTTATGAGCTTTACGCTCGGTGCGGATCTCGGTATCGTAATGGCGAAGGGCGTTGTATTCGGTCTTATCGGCTGTGTAACTATCCTCCCGTCACTTATCCTTGTATTCGATAAGGCTATCGAAAAGACAAGACACAAACAGCTTATGCCGAAGTTCGACAAGGTGGCAAAATTCATCACAAAGCGTTCGTGGATATTCCTTATAATATTCGCAGTGCTGATAGGACCTGCGGTTTACGGCTATAACAACACACAGAAATATTACGATCTGAGCCAGACGATGCCTCAGGATATGGACTTCGTTATCGCCAATACAAAGCTGAAGGACGATTTCGGAATGTCAAACGTTCATATGATACTCGCTGATTCAAAGCTGTCGCAGAAGGACGCAAAAGCGATGCTTGACGAGGTCGGAAAGGTTGACGGTGTAAACCTTGCGGTAGGCTTCGATTCGCTTATCGGCTCGGCTGTTCCCTCAGAGATGATCCCGGATTCTATCTCGGATGTGCTTAAGAGCGATAAGTACCAGCTTATGCTTGTAGGCAGTGAATACGGAACGGCAACAGACGAGGTAAACAATCAGGTAACCGAGATAAACGATATTATAAAGAAGTATGACAGCTCGGCAATGCTTATCGGTGAAGCACCCTGTACGAAGGACCTTATCGAAGTAACCGACAGGGACTTCAAGGTAGTCGATGTAATTTCGATAGCCGCAATCTTCCTTATCATTCTGGTAACCTTCAAGTCGGTTTCACTTCCGCTGATACTTGTAGCGGTAATCGAGTTTGCCATATTCGTAAACCTCGGTATTCCGTGTTACACAGGTACAGAGCTTGCGTTCATCGCACCTATCTGTATCAGTACCATCCAGCTTGGCGCAACCGTTGACTATGCAATCCTTATGACAACAAGATACAAGAAGGAACGTAACAAGGGCAGTGACAAGAACGAGGCGGTTTATACAGCACTTAAGTCATCAATACCCTCAATTATAGTAAGTGCGCTCGGCTTCTTCGCCGCTACATTCGGTGTAGGCATTTATTCAAACGTAGATATGATAAGCTCGCTTTGCGCACTTATGGCAAGAGGCGCAATCATAAGTATGGTATCGGTAATCCTGTTATTACCCGCTATGCTCAAGCTGTTCGATAAGATTATAATCCACACAAGCCTCGGCTTTAAAGAAGCAAGACAAGCCGGTAAAAAGACGAACTGAGAAAGGACAACAGTATGAAAGAGATAAGAAAAAAGATAATAAAGATAGTTTCAATAGTTCTTGCCGCCGCAATGATAGGCACATCTTCGGGACTTCTCGCATTCGCCGCACAGGGCGGTAACGATAATAATACATCGTCATCCGTTTCTGACAGCACAGAAACAGGCAGTGACGAAAAGAGCAGCTCGGATACGGACGGCAAGGAAGAAACGGTATATATCATCTCAAATGCAGACGGTACAACAAAGAAGGTCATCGTCAGCGACTGGCTGAAGAACGGCTCACACAATGCCACGATAGAGGACGAAACCTCGCTTAAGGACATTAAGAATGTAAAGGGCAACGAGAGTTTTACAAACAGCGGTGAAAATTACAAATGGGCGGCTGAAGGCAGTGACATTTACTATCAGGGTACGACAGACAAGACGCTCCCCGTTGATATGAAGATTACATATACACTTGACGGCAAGACGGTCAGTCCCGATGAGATAAAAGGCAAGAGCGGCAAGGTAACGATCCGCTTCGACTATACGAATAATGAAAAGCGTATCGTAAAGATTGACGGCAAGGATATGCAGATGTACGTTCCTTTCCTGATGGTAACAGGTACGGTTCTTGATAACGAGAAGTTCTCGAACGTAAAGGTAACCAACGGTAAGCTGGTAAATGACGGTGACAGATCGGCGGTTCTCGGCTTTGCACTTCCCGGTATGCAGGAAAACTTAGGACTTGACAAGGACGATTATGAAATCCCCTCATACGTTGAAATCAGCGCAGATGTCAAGGATTTCGAGCTTATGACCTGCATGACGGTAGGTACGACAGAGCTGTTCAACGAGGTAGATACCGACAAGCTCAACATGGACGATATTGACGGTACCATCAAGGAATTCACAGACGCTGTAGATCAGCTTTCAGACGGTTCTTCACAGCTTTATGACGGACTTGTTACACTGTTTGAAAAATCGGGCGAGCTTGCTGACGGTACAAAACAGCTTGCAGACGGTGCAGGCACTCTGTATGACGGCACAGGCACACTTGTAAACGGCACAAACGATTTAAAGAGCGGTGCGGATGAACTGAACGTAGGCGCAGTAAAGCTGAAGGACGGCACAGTTTCTTTGGTAGCCGGTATCAAGGATCTGAAGACAGGTGCAGAGGCTCTTGACAGCGGTGCAGGAAAGCTGAAGGAAGGCACATCTGCACTGGCAGGCGGTGCAAATGATCTTATCAAAGGTGCAGATAAGCTTAACAGCGGTGCGTCATCGCTTGACAGCGGCGCATCTCAGGTAGAGAGCGGCGCAGGACAGGTAAGCGCAGGAGCTTCAGAGCTGAACGAAGGTCTTGGCGAGCTTTCATCAAACAGCGAACAGCTTAACGCAGGCGCAAAGCAGGTATTCGATACGCTGTTATCCACAGCCGAAACACAGATAAAGGCATCCGGTCTTACCGTTTCAAAACTGACGATAAGCAATTACAAGACAGAGCTTAACAAGCTGGTAAATTCTCTTGACAAGGATAAGGTCTACACTCTTGCTTACAATACGGCACTCAAAACGGTAACTGCCGAGGTAGAAAAGAACAATGACGCTATAACAGCAGGCGTTACAAAAGCTGTACAGGCAAAGGTGCTTGAGGGTGTTCTCAAAGCCGCAGGCTATAATATGACCGCAGAGCAGTACAATGCGGCAGTAAAGGCAGGACAGATACCCGAAGCCGTACAGGCTAAGGTTACAGCCGCAGTTTCCGCTCAGATGTCAACAGATGCTGTTAAGGCTCAGATAAGCACAAATGTTGAAGCACAGAAGAAACAGCTTATCGAGCAGAATATGAAAAGCGAAAAGGTCACAAAGCAGATAAACGAAGCTGTAGCAAAGGCTAAGGCAGGTCAGACAACGATAAAGAATCTTATCGCACAGCTTGATTCCTACAATCAGTTCTATACAGGACTTACTGAGTATACGGCGGGCGTTGACAGTGCATATGACGGTTCAAAGACGCTGTCGGCAGGCGCTACACAGCTTTACAGCGGTACTAAAAATCTTCACAGCGGTACTACACAGCTTAAGAGCGGAACAGAGCAGCTTACAAGCGGCGGCTCAACGCTTATCTCAGGCGTAAATCAGCTTGACAAGGGCGCAAGCGACCTGAAAGACGGTACGGCAAGCCTTGTAGCCGGTGTAGGCACACTCTATGACGGTGCAACACAGCTTGACAGCGGCGCAGGACAGTTAAAGGACGGTACGACAAGTCTTGTTGCAGGTGTAGGCACACTTCACAGCGGTGCATTACAGCTTCATGACGGTGCAGGCGACCTTAAGGACGGTGCAGATAAACTCAATGACGGTGTAGCAACTCTTATTGACGGCGTAAAGCAGTTAAGGGACGGTGCTAAGGAGCTGAACGACGGTATGGATGAGTTCAACGAGAAGGCTGTCAAGAAGATAGTAGACGCTGTTGACGGCGATATTGCAGGACTTATCGACAAGCTGAAGGCAACAGTAGCTTTAGGCAAGGACTATGACACATTCGGCGGTAAGTCGGATAAGACAGAAGGCACTGTAAAATTCATTTACAGAACAGAGAGCATCTCAGCCGACGATGAATAATCAATAACTTAATAAGTCAAAGGCTCTGACGGGGGTAACGCTCCGTCAGAGTTTCTGTTTGTAGGAAAAGTATGTTTTTTAAAAAAATGCTTGTCCTCAATCCCTGTCCCCAAACCCCTTTCCCCCAGAAAGGCTGTGTATGCTTGGTTGGCTTTGCGTCCTTGCAAAGCCCTAGGGCATACACGCCCGGCATCCATGCCGGGGCTGAGTGTGGGGCTGCCGCCCTCACCCCGCTTGGGGCTACGCCCCAAACCCCATCTTCAAAAATTTTATAGGTTTTTCGACAGACTGAGGCTCTGACGGGGGAACGTTCCGTCAGAGCTTTTTTATTACAAATGTCATACGGGAAAATACCGTTTGTAACTGGTGAAATCCGCTTTGCAGGTGTATAATCGTTACAGTAAGATAAATAAACAGCCGAAAGGGGAATACTTATGATATTTGCAAGCGTGAACAACCTTGTCAAGAATTACGGCAATCACTGTGCCGTAGATAACCTCAGCTTCAATGTAAGCGAGGGCGAGATATTCGGACTTATAGGTCCTAACGGGGCAGGAAAGTCAACCACGATAAATATTATCACAACACTTGACGAAGCGACTTCCGGGAGTGTGACGATAGACGGTATGAATACAGTGAAGCAAAGAGCGGAAATAAGACGGATGATCGGATGCGTTCCGCAGGAGATAGCGGTGTACCCTTATCTTACCGCAAAGGAAAACGTTGAATTTTTCGCTTCGCTGTACGGCTTCAAGGGCGAACAGCTTCATAAGAATGCAATGACCGCTCTCGAATTTGCAGGGCTTGCGGATAAGGCGGATATGAAGCCGAAGAAAATGTCCGGCGGTATGAAACGCAGACTTAACATTGCCTGCGGTATAGCACATAAGCCTAAGCTGATAGTTATGGACGAGCCTACCGTTGGAGTTGACGCACAGTCAAGAGAGCATATAATGAGTTCGATAAAGAAACTGCGTGAAAGCGGTGCGACAGTAATATATACCTCGCACTATATGCACGAGGTAGAGGAAATCTGCGACAGAGTCGCTATAATTGACAAAGGCAGACTTGTGGCAGAAGGCACACAGCAGGAGCTTATAACGATGATAACCGACAGCTGTACGGTACATATCACCACAAAGCAGTGCGACAGCGAAACAAGAAGCAGAGTATCAAGGGCTGTTTCCTGCCTGCCCGATGTAAACAGGGTGCAATTTAGCGACAATATGATAAGCGTAGATATGAGCATAAGCTGTAACGATATTTCACACGTTATAAGCGAGCTTGTAAAGCAAAATCTGCCTGTAATCGAGATAAGCACGGAAAAGCCGGATATGGACGCTGTGTTCCTGTCGCTTACAGGACACGAGATACGTTAAGGAGCGGAAATATGCTTAGTTTGATAATAAAACAGATAAGGGAGTATTTCAGAAGCCCCGCAAACGTATTCATGGGACTTTTTTTCCCGGTACTGCTGGTATTCTTTCTCGGAACGATGCTTCAGAATCTTGATATAGCGGATTATGACATAGGAGAAATTAAACTGCAATACAATATTTCGCAAACAGACGAGCAAAGCGGAAAGGCATTTGCCGAGTTTCTTAGCAATATCAGTATGATAAAGGCGGAAAAGGCAAGCAACGAAAAAACCGCACTGAGCCTTACCGATAAGGGCGATATAGACGCATATATCGAGCTTGAAAACGGGGAAATTCTGTTATACTGCGGCAGAAACGAAATTGCTAACAGGGCGCTCGGCTCGGTGCTGAATTCTTTCATTGCGGTATCAGATACATATTATAAAATAGCATCGACCGACCCGTCACTGCTTATGAATACAGAAGCCGATACCGAAAAGTCATTTGTAGAGCAGGACGGACTTGGCGTTACACGGAGTATGATGGACTATTATGCGGTGAGTATGGCGGTAATGATGATATTCATGTCGCATATGATAATGGGCAGTACGGCTCTTAAGGACGAGGAAAGGATATTCACCCTGCAGCGTCTTTATCTGTCACCTGTCGGCAAAGTAAAGCTGTTTTTCGGAAAACTCATCGGTACGCTTCCCTCCGCCGTTATAGGAAATGCGGTGATAATGCTGTTTTCGGTGATTGTGTTCGGAGCGAAATACTGCGACAGCTTTGTCGGAAACCTTATCCTGTTCCTGCTGTTCTCCTGCTGCTCACTTGCGACGATAGCTGTAGGTATGCTGATAGGGGTACTGATAAAAATACCTGCGGAGAGCATCGTGATACCGCTTACATGGGCATTGCTGTTCTTCTCAGGCTCGTTTTCAAAGCAGGTATTTATCGAAGGGCTCAGCGACAAGCTGCCGCCTTATATCGTTCAGCAGGCGGCATTCAGACTTACTCTTTACGGTGAAAGCGACAGTGCGTTGGCGGTAATTGCGGTATGCCTTGCCGTGACGGTTGCGGTATCGCTTATCGGTGCGGCAATATTCCGTGTAAAAAAATCCGTCTGAAAGGGGAGCGTATTATGAATAATATAAGAACGGTATTTTTCGGTATGCTGAAGCGTCTTAAATACGCACTTGTAATCGCACTTCTTGTAGGGGCAGGCAGTATAGGGCTTTATTACTGCGGCAGACCGATAGCAAACGTGTTCTCGGTAAACGACAAGATAGACATTGCCCTTACCGATAACGATAAATCGGAGCTTTCCGCAATGCTGAAAAGCTATCTCAGCGACAGGATAAATATGAACATTATCGAGGACGGCAAAGAAAAATTCAATGATAAATTGATTAACCGTGACGTTTCTGCTATAATAGAGATACCGCAGGACTTTGAAAAGAATGTAATCGGCGGAAAAGACGTGAAGATAAAATCCACCACTCTTGACGATTACGAAAACGGCGCTTATATCTCGGTATATATCGAAGGCTTTATGAGAAGCGTCAATATTGCCGCAAATGCCGCAAAAGGCGATGCAGAGCTGTTTTCGAGAATTATGAACAGCGATGCCGCCGACACAAAGCTCACTAAGGAAAATGCGGTAATATCCGACAGGGAGGACGAATATGTCTCTGCAGGCTTTAAGTTCTCCGAAGGATTTATGATAATGCTTGTCACAGCTATCGGCATATTTATCACACTTGCGGTAATGGAAGACAGGCAGTACGGAACATACAGCAGAATGGCTGTTTCATCTGTAACGGGCGTACAGTACATTGTCGGAACGCTTGGGGCAAGCATGCTTATATCATTTACGGCGCTTGTCGTTTTACCGCTGTACCTGCTTATCACGGGCGCTCAGATGACAACCGGCTATCCGCTTGTGTTTGCCGCCGTAATAATCTACTCACTGTTCAACTCGGCATTATCAATAATGCTCGCACAGCTGATAAGCTCAAAACAGGCTCTTGCCACGCTTTCGGGCTGTATCACCTCGATAGGCGCATTGCTCGGCGGTGCGTGGTTCCCGATAGACGAAACGGCAGGTATGCTGAAATATCTGTCATATATCACGCCGCAATACTGGTATGTCTGCTTTATGTCGGGCGAGGCTGAACAGCCTGTGATAAACATCTGCGTGCTTATACTCTACACATTGCTTATAATGCTTGCAAGCGCCGCACTTTTCGGCAGAAAGTCGGTAGTTTCAAAGGCATAACGAAAGGAATACGAATTGTCACTTATATATCTTGTATTCAAACTCACGGCAACAGCCGCATTCGGCACTATGAATATAATGAATAACTGTGATTCGGGCGATACGATGCTTACCGTACTCGCCTTTTCCTGCTTTGCTCTGGCTGAATATCTGTTGTCGGTGCTTAAAAAGTCGGATAAAGCGGCGGCGGTCTGTTCGTGCGTTTCGGCTTTTATCGCATTTCTTATATACAGCGACAATCTGATATTCGTGCTGTGCTTTGCTGTGATCTTTGCTGTAGATAAATTCGGTGCGGGAAAGTATTTCCGACATATCGGCGCTGTTTCGGTACTGCTTGTTCTTTTTATAGTAAAACCGCCGTTTATTGATGCACTGATACTTATTATAATGCTTGTGGCATTCACTGTCAGCCATATTACCGCAGGACAGCTTATCAAATGCCGTGAACAGCTTGCAGACAGCAGAGAGGAAACTGTTCGCCTCAACCGCAGGATAGCAAGCCTTGAAGAATACACTAAAACAGCAAAGAAATCTGCGGCTGTCGAAGAACGCAGACGGTTTTCGGCAAGGATACACGATAAGCTCGGACACAGCATTTCAGGAAGTATAATTCTGCTTGAGGCGGCAAAGCTGAACATCAGGACAAACCCCGACAGTGCGGAGCAATGTATTACAACTGTAACCGATAACCTCAGAAGCGGAGTTGATGATATAAGGCAGGCACTGCGTGAGGAACGTCCCGACAGCAAAACAATAGGAATAAGCGAGCTTAAAGAGATACTCGGTGAATATAAGGCAAAATATAACATAAGGACAACGCTTGAAATCAAGGGGGACTTAGACAAGGTCACATTCCGCATATGGAACTGCATAAAGGAAAATCTCGTTGAAACGCTTACAAATACGCTCAAGCATTCGGGAGCGGACGAATTTTCGCTTAAAATATCGGTTATGAACAAGGTGATCCGTGCCGAGTTCAAGGATAACGGCAAAGGAAGCGACAGCTTCAGAAAGGGTACGGGTCTTACGGCGATAGAGGAACGCACGGTGCTTACGGACGGAAAGTGCATATTTCCTGCACAGACGGACGGATTTTCGGTAGTAAACATATTCAGTCTGAAAGAGGAGAACGTATGAAGATAATTATCGCAGATGACGACAGCATAATCCGTGAGGGGCTAAAGATGATAATCTCGTCACAGCCTGATTTTGAGGTGACCGGTGTTGCCTGCAACGGTGCGGAAGCGGTAGAGCTTTGCAGGAAATACAAGACCGATATAGCGTTGCTTGATATAAGAATGCCCGTTATGGACGGCATTGAAGCCGCAAAGATAATGCTTGAAGAAAATCTATGCAAGCCGCTTTTGCTGACAACGTTTGACGAGCAGGAGCTTATACAGCGTGCGCTTAAAGTCGGGGTCAGCGGCTATATTCTCAAAAACACGCAGACAGACGGGATTTTCAGTGCGCTGAGGACGGTATATAACGGCGGTACGGTATTCCAGCAGGATATTCTGTCATATATCCGTGACGCCGCAGTAAAATGCTACGGCAAGAGCGCCGTTTTCGGTCTGCTTACCGAAAGAGAGCTTGATATAGTAAAACTGATTGCAGACGGCTGTTCAAACGCAGAAATTGCAGAAAAGCTTTTTTTGTCAAACGGTACTGTGAGAAATTATATCAGCGTGATACTCGAAAAAACAGGTCTTGAACACAGGACGCAGATAGCGGTAAGGTATCTTAAGGGCGATGAATAAAAAGTTCCCGTGAGCCGACAAAACGGTTTACGGGAGCTTTTCGTTTATGTGATTTTATAAAGATATTCGTTTCCTCTTTTGCCGATATAATCAATTACTCCGACATATTGCAGAATTTTGATTGTGATGCTTGCATCGCCTGAACGCATACACTTTCTGAATTCTTTAAGTGTAAATGTTTCGGGTAATCCTTCGGGGATAAAGCATCGGTAGCTGTCGCTGTCCTCAAGAAACGTAAGGCGAAGCAGGGAAGTGGGAACGGCTACCTTTCTGTCTGTCTTTCTGCGTTTCATATCCTTTGCGCAGTAGCGAAGATTTTCTACGGCTATATCCGCAATGCAGACGGTCAGATTCGGATCGTTCAGGTACTGCCTGATTCGGTACAGTTCAAGGAAAAAGTCGGTCATATCGCTTGCGGTAACGTTCCTTCCGCTGTTCAAAATCTCTCCTGTCGCCTTATCGACATAATTAAGACGGCTCTTTTTATGAAAAGGGTAGACTATCGTAACGTGCGATGCTTTGAGAAACGTATTCAGCTTAGGTACAAGATAGCTGAAGTTTGCCGTCTGTATCTCAAAAATTCCGTTCTCGGTAACAAGGTCCGCAAAGTAACTGCCTATCTTTATTTCCTTATCGAAAAGAGTGGCGGCAAAATAGCTTTTCAGCGTTGCGTGTATCTGCTTTTCGTTCAGTATGCCCACACCGTCGCCGCTGTCGGCTGTAGCAGTACAGGCGCTGAACCGTGCATTGTCGGGCGAAACGTAAAGAGGCTGCTTATCATACTGCCTCACCGTACAGCTGTCGCACTGTATGAACACAGGCACACCGCCTTGCTCGTTTGAACGGATTATCCCCGTTGCAAGTTCTTTCAGCTTATCTGTTGCATTGGATACGGCATAGCATCTGTCGGCTATGGTAAACATTGATATATCGTTTGTGTTGTCGCCGAAAACTATAAGTTCATCAGCACCGACAAGCTCCTTCAGCTTCAGTGCCGCATTTGCCTTTGAAACATCCTCACGGTAGATTTCATACCAGTATTCGTCGGTATCGTATGTATCGGGCTGATAGTTTCTTGAAAAGCCGTTCGTTCTGTAAAAATATCGGTCAAGCTCATCGGGCTTCATTACAGGCTCGATAAGCGTTATATAATAAATATCGCCTTCGAACAGTTCGTCATAGCTTTTTGCTCGGTGCATTCTTCTGTCTCCGGCCCTGTCCTTTAAATAACGCTCCGTACCCTTGTTGAGCCGGTTTTTAAGATAGCTTACTCTTTCGTAATTGTCTATGACCGAGTACACAAGCACCGATTCTTTATGTTCATAGAAAAATGACTTCATGAACGATTTTGATTCTTCGCTGAAAAAATGCGTTACGATACGCTCCTTTGTGACAGGGTCGATTATAAAAGCACCGTTATGAGTTATCACGGGCAGCCTGAAATTGATACAGCTTACTTTCGGCTCGGCTGAATGCACTGAACGTGCGGTGGCGTAGCTTATCTTTATATCATCGTCAATAAGCCTGTTCATCAGCGCCTCTGTCATTCGTCCGATTTGCGCCTTATGGTCAAGAAGCGTCCCGTCAAGGTCGGTAAGATACAGTTTCATTTGATTTCTCCGATTACAATTTATTTATATTTATATATCTCAGTATGGGGTTTGGGGCGTAGCACCAAGGCGGGTTGCAGGGACGCCGGTACCCTTATTCACTATTTTTGAAAATGGGGTTTGGGGCGTAGCCCCAAGCGGGG
>ERZ839947.1730-NODE-1730-length-18816-cov-2.773573_pt1 | contig 18816 bp, 9 predicted proteins | sample MGYA00519908_ERZ839947 | MGnify/ENA primary metagenome ERZ839947 (study PRJEB31850, sample SAMEA3708857) | human gut metagenome | biome: human gut; feature: human-associated habitat; material: faeces | place: China | collected 2014 ... | reverse complement strand
GTACCTTGACTGATGTCGAACGTAATGCCGTCAAATCCGTCGATGACTTCTTTGGTCTTCATAATGATGTGGCCGACACGGTTTACCATCAGATTATTAGTCGTTGTTGTCGTTACTTTCAACTCTGTTTCACTCAGTGCCTCAGCTTTCAGCCAACTCTGATATTCCTTAGGAACTTCAACTTTCCATTCTTTGTTTGCGCGAATCAGTACAGTCTTTTCCATACCACTGCCTGTTCCGGGCATGCTGATTGTTGTACTTTCGGGATCTTCTTCCAGTTCAATGATCACTCCATTTTGAGTAATGGTAAAGGTGTATTCTTCAAACTCAGTTTTTACAGTCAGCGTGCCTGCTCTCTTGGCGCCTGCATTGGCAGGCAGCGTCACAGTTACGGTTTCTGCTATGGCATCTTCATTACCTGTACCGGATGTTTTGTCGATATTGGAAAGGAAAGCGGTGGAAGGAATGATTTCCCAAGCTTTGTTGGAAGCAATGGTAAAGGTAATGCTGCCGCCTTCTGTCGGTACCAGTTCATCGTAAGGAACCACCACCAGGTCTTCTTTCGAAGCCTGCTCGATAGTAACTACCTTGGTGCCTTCAACGCCTTCTGCCTTGATAGTCAGTTTGGCTGTACGTGCTTTCTTTCCTGTATTGTTTTCCATTGTCACCACAATCTCCGACACCAGTGAACTGGCTGCACTCATCGAAGGAGTCGGCTTGCACCACTGCTGGTCGCTTTCGATCGTCCAGGGAGTGTTGGAGCTGATGTTGAAAACTACATTGCTTGGAGAAGTTGCCAAAGCAGTGTAAGACTCCAGAGCATCTATCTGGATATTGAGAGGACCTTCCGGCTGTGAGTCGATGTCGAACTCCTGGCATGCTACAAAACTGAATGTGCACAGTGCAAGAATCAGTTGCATTAACGTGTTGCTATATAACTTTTTCATATATCTTTTAAATATTAGATTAGACAATTAATTACCATCCTGTGTTTTGAGGATTTAAGTTTGTATTCTTGTATAGTTCGCTTTGAGGGATCGGATACAGATACATGCAATCTCTCCAGTTACGGGTTTCGTAAAGGTTCTTGTAGAAGTTGAACGTACCGTCCGCCTGCTTCTCGATCTTTACTCCGTATAGTTCCCGCTGGGTAGTATCGGCAATCTTCCATCTCCGTACATCCCAGAAACGATGATCTTCGAAAGCAAACTCTACACGCCATTCATTGTACAGGCGTTCAAGGAAATCTTCTTTTCCCATGGAAGGAATCAACGGCATATCGGCATTCTTTCTCACTTCATTGATAGCCCACAGAGCAGAATACTTATAAGTCTCATCTGTGTAATTGACATCATTGAAAGCGTTGACCATAGATTCCGCATACGTTAGTAATGTTTCCGCATAGCGGTAAATCACCCAATGATGCTTGCTGACAGCTTCTTTACCCGGTTCGAAGCTGGTAGCTTCCTGAATGTATTTGCGCAGGAAGTATCCTGTCGGTGAACCGCCTTGTGATACGATTCCGTCGTCGGCGCCACCTTTGAAGGTTTCAATGGTGTAGTCTTTAAACGACATTCCGTTAGCAAGAATAGCGCGGTAGAAACGTTTGTCACGATTCTCATAAGGTGATTGCGGGTCAAATGCAGGGTCTTCGCAAACCCATCCTGTGTTTTCTAGGGTTACTTTGTAACCGTTGACTGTCTCGAATGCGTCCACAAGGTTTTGTGATGGGTAATTGCTGTATGGGATAAGACTGGAAGTGCGTGTTCCCGCAGTCATGCGAAGCGGGAGATTAAACATTTCGAAGTCCGAGTCATCACCATTGATCCTCATCAGTACAACTTCTTTTGAGTCGAGGTTGTTGGCACTCTCTTGGGGGTCGAGAGAGTAAAGCCCTGTGTTGATAATATCTATTGCTGCTTTGGCAGACTTTTTCCACAATTCGGTATCCATAGAAGGATTATGTAGCTTACTGGCAGCATATAGCAGTGCTTTTGACTTTACTGCCATTGCAAAGCCTTTGGTCACTCTGCCGATTTCTGCTCCCGGTTCGTTTACATAGCTGTCCGGCAAGTTATTGGCAGCGTCGTCGCATTCACTGACAATGAAGCTGATAACTTCGCTGAATGGTGTCTTGCCGATTGTATTGGCTTCCTCTTCAGTCAGTACTTCCAATGGCATGGCGATGTCACCGTAGCGGCGTGCCAGTTCAAAGAAGTAGTGTGCCCGCAGCACTCTGGCTTCGTAAGGGAAATATTTCAGCTGCTTCATCCAGTTTGTATATTGTCCGTCGTGCTCGTAGCGTGTGAAGTCCACTTGGGCAATCTCTGCTATAAAGCTGTTGGCAGCACGTATACCGCGATACAGGGTCCATGAATCGTCATAAGTTTTAATAGGCGACCAGTTACCGTTATTGGTATTCTGGATATTATCTGCATAGGCTCCGAATTCGCCGTCATCACTGGCACAGTCGCGCATGGAATATCTGTCTTCGGTGAAAATTCCGCCGGAGGTCGCAAACAGTTGGTAGCCTTGTGGCATGTATGAGTATACGTGGGTAAGCATTGATTTGCTTGTACCGAAATACTTGTACATGTCTTCTTTTGTCTTCAGGTTGTTCGTTTCATCAAAGTCAAGGTAGTTGCACGAAGCAAAGACCAACGAAGACAAAATGGTTAAGAGTATGTATTTGGTTCTCATAATGTTCATTTGTTACTTTGCATTAAAAATTAAGTTTGATACCTGCCCAATAACTTCTTGTCGACGGATAAGCGATGCCAAGTTGTTCCGGATCGGCAAAATGGATATTGTCTAATGAGAACAGATTGGTGCCTTGTACGAATACTTTCAGGTCGGCAAAACGAGTCTGCGATTTCGGGAAAGTATAAGCTACCAATAGGTTACGCAGTTTCAGGAATGAACCGTCACGGTACCACAGTGAGCTGGCGCGATAGTTATTCAAGTTTTCTTGAGTAGTCAGTCTCGGCATGGTTGCATTGGTCTTATTCTCCGGTGTCCAGCTTATTTCTTCATTCAGGAATGTATTTGAAATGTTGCCATTGCTTACAAGTGGACTATAAAGCGGACTGTTGAGCAATGAAACAGTGACTCCGGTCATTCCCTGGAAATCAGCGGAAAGCTCCAGTCTCTTGTATGAGAAGTTCAGATTGAATCCGAAATAGAAGCGTGGAACAGATGAACCGAACATTTTCACAACGTCTTTCTCGTCGATGCGGTTGTCACCGTTCTGATCTTTGTATTTCACGTCACCGGGAGCTACGTCCGAGAAGGTTTGTTGCGGACTGTTGTTGATTTCCTGCTGGCTGTTGAAGAAGCCGATAGCTTCCAGGCCGTACATCTGTCCGATACGGTTGCCCTTGGTATACAGGTAGTCGTATTCCTGATATGCCTGGTTTACATTGACTACCTCTGTATTCAGATATGACATGCTAGCACCAATACCATAATGGAAATCACCGATCTTATCATTCCAACTCAAAGAAGCATCCACTCCTTTGTATTTATAGATTCCTTCGTTCACCTGACCTACTGTGATACCGATAATACCGGAAGTAGAATTGGCACCTGACACAAGTATATCCGAACGTTTTTCGTAGAAACCTTCTACTGTTGCATTCAAACGATTATCAAAAGCAGCGAGATCAAATCCGAAAGTCGCTTTCTGTGATTTTTCCGCTACCAGGCCGATAACCGGCAGATCGCCTTCACTGCCACCGGACTGTCCTCCGGCATTCACTCCGAAGTTATAACCGGCACCGCCGCTGCCATAAGACTGACGCCATAGTTCGTGGCTCAGATTGCCGTCCCATCCGGACAGACCGTAAGAGGCGCGAATCTTAAAGAGATTGATCGGTGTCACCTTTTCCATAAATGCTTCGTTGGAAACGATCCATGCAGCGGAAACGGCAGGATAGTTCGAGTATTTGTCTCCGTCGGGCAGGTAAGCTGATCCCGAACGGTTGAATACGGCATTGAGGCTGTAACGGTTGTCGTAAGTATATGTGGCGTTCACCAGCACAGACTGATTCTTCTGAGAGTTGTTTCTGCCGTTTTTGACAACAGACTGCATATCATAAATCAATGCTCCTCCCACCTGATGTTTGCCAAAAGTGCGGTTATAATCCACCTTTGCCTGGAAATCGCTGCGTAGCATCAGCCTTTCGAAAGGCTGTGTATGTCCCAGTGTTTCGGAGTCTGTACCATAAATGGCAGGAGTTGTTACCAGTGTACCATCACTGGTGATACTTGCGTTGCTGTTCATGTAACGGTACTCTTTACTGGTGGTTTCATTCATTCCTCCGATATTATCGAAAGAGACGGATGCTTCGGCTGCCAGCCCTTTGGTCAACGCACCCAAATCCTGACGGATACTCAGGTCGGCGAGTAGTGTTCCGTAGACGTTACGGATGTGTCCGTAGTCTTTCAACAGAGCTACCGGATTACCGGTTCCGTACACAGAGCTACCTCCATAAATGCCATTCTCATAACGAATGGGGAATGCAGCGGATGGAATGCCATAGATTTTGTTGAAAATAGCGCTGCGTCCATAGCGGGTACCTCTGAATTCTTTCAGTCTGCCTACGATGCCGGCTTTCAATAAGGTACTTTCCGTCACTTTTACGTCCAGATTGGTACGCACGGTCAGACGTGTGTCTGTCGGAGTAGTGTCGAAACGTGTATCTTCCGTGTTCTTCTTTAGCATAGAACGATCCCGGTAGTAGTCTACTACCGTGTAAAAACGGAACTTATCACTACCTCCGCTGAAAGACATTTTCAGGTTGTGTGTGAATCCGGTGTCGTTCAGTGTTTCATTCCACCAATCTACATTCGGATAATCATACGGATAGATCCCTGTCCGGAAAGCATTCAGTTCCTGTGCATTGTAGCGTGCAGGCAGACCGTCTCCGCTTAATGCTGTATTGAGGGAATTCGCGTACGTATAGGCATCTGCAAAGTCCGGAGAGCGGAATTGGGTATTGACACCGAAATTATAGTCCACATTTACCTTCAGGCCATTGCTTATTCCGCGTTTGGTCGTGATCAGTACTACTCCATTCGCACCACGCATACCGTAGAGAGCAGCGGCTGCCGCATCTTTCAGAACGTAGCATGATTCGATTTCCATCGAAGTGATGTCACTGATATCACGTGGGAAACCATCAATTAATACTAGCGGGGCATTTCCGTGTATAGAGAGGGTGGATACGTTATCGGCTGACGAGCCTGTACCCTGATATACATTCAGACCTGCTACTTTTCCATACAAAGCTTTGCTGATATCTATGTACGGGGATTTTTCGAATGCGGAAGCATTGACTCCGTTGATAGAGTAACTGCTGGTCCGGGAAGATACGTTCATCTGGTAGCCGATGCTCAGTGTATCTGCCAGCTGCATTTCCGAAGCAGCTTTCGATGTCTGTGCATTCAGGGATACCGAACCTCCCAGGAGCAGAGTGATTAATATATAATTTATTTTATTCATTGTTCAAACGATATTAGTTAACGTGTCATTTACCAGCCCGGGTTTTGGGTCATTCCATATTGCTTGTTGATTTCCTCCTGAGGAATCGGAGCCAGATACCACTTGGTATCCCAGTTGGTAGCCCAGTAATGGTCTCCCAGTTCGATCTTCTCGAAGGTGAACTCTGTCGGATTGTTCAGGTCGTTACCTCTGCTTCTGAGTCCGTACAACTTCTTCTTGAAGTCGCTCTGACGGTCTCTGCGAACGAGGTCGAACCAGCGTACTTCTTCAAATCCTAATTCGAGTGCTCTTTCTCTCAGTACGGCTTCGAGGAACTGATCGTGATTCATTGTCTTGGAAAGTTCAGGCAGACCTACTCTCTTTCGTACATCGTTTACCATTTTGTAAGCCTCGTCGGTAGGGCGTCCGTTGACTTCGTTGAGTACTTCCGCATATCCCAGCATGATTTCCGCCAGACGGGTGTGTGACCATTGTACCGGACCTTCGCGGTCGTTGTTCTCCTGTAAGATGTACTTCATGATCAGGAATCCGCTACCGTCTTTGTAGTCGGCATGGTTGATATAAACAGGAGCTGTTGTTCCGTTGCAGTAGGTGTCTCCGGGACAAGCTACATTTTCATACAGACGTGGGTCGCGGGTGGGCACCATTTCGCCTTTTGTAAAGAACGGTTGCTTGGAGGGTGACTTCCAGTCGAAATTTGCCGGAAAATCAGTTCCGTCTTCCCACGGAAACATATCTACATAGTTCAATGTAGGGCCGCTGTAATAACGTTGGCCGATAAAGCTGCTGTGAACATCGGAGCCATATCCTTGACGGGTAGAGATTAATATTTCTGTTCCGCCGCGGTTGTAGTAGGCCTGACGATAGGCCAGACGTCTTGCCCGGTGCGTCTCTTCCGTAGGTTGAATCAGTTCGTATTCACCCCGTCTCTGTACTTCCGTGAAGAAGGCTGCACCTGCTTCGGCGGCATCTTTCCAGCGTTGGTCGCTGTAGTTTCCGTAACAGGTATATTCGTCTGCTTCCGGATGCCATTTGGTGTTGGAGTTGAAAGTCGGACTGGCTGCCCATTGCAGTACCTTGAACTTTAATGCCATCGCACCTGCGAGGGTCATACGTCCGTCATCTGCTTTCTCGGCTTTCCAGGCCAGATTGGAGTTGATGGCTTCGTTGAGCAATCCTACGATCTTCTCTACCGTTTCGGCAAAAGTGATACGGGGGAAATTCATTGTCTCGTTTACGTCTACATAGTGGTCCAGCCATGTCACACCGCCTACATATCTCAGCATTTCGAAATAGCAGAGGGAGATCAAAACTTTGGCTTCCGCAATTCGTTCGCTTTTTTCACTGGCTGTCATGTCGGGCACTTTCTCTACGTTCTCGATATATAACCAAGCGTAACGGATGGTGGTCCAGTCAGACTTGCTTCCATAACGGTAAGCAGAATTCTTTGGGACGTTGTTGGCACTGAGTGCTCCGTTGTAATAGAGCTTGACAGGCCCATCACTGATATTGTCACGGAAACTGTAACATAAGTCTGTGATTGATTCAAGGATGTTCACACCCAATTTAAAGTCGGAACCGGTCGGCAATCCGTAGGGTAGTCCGGTGTATGCTTGGGTCAGCACCTTTTCGGCATTTATTTTCGAAGAGAACATTTCTTCGGTAGTCGCTCCGGAACTCTCAGGCTGGTCGCCCAGAAATTTATCCCCGAAGCTGATTTCAGAACAGGAGGAGGCTATCAGTACGCAACCTAATGCTATTCCGAGTCCTTTTATTATTCTATTCATACAGTCGTTTTTTAGAAGTTAAGATTTAAACCGAAGCTATATACTTTGATCAGCGGATAATCTCCGAACCGGTTAGGATCACTTTCCGGATCAAGATATTTAAGCGGTGAGAAGGTCAGCAGGTTGTAGCCGCTGAAGTTTAATCCGAGTGAGCTGAGGCCCAGTTTCTTCAGGAATTTCTTTCCGGTGATGGTATAACCGAAGCTCAGACTCTTCAAACGGAGATAGGAAGCATCTACCAACCAGAGGGTAGAAGGTTCGGAGTTCCAGCTTTCCGATTCTTCCGACGGGCGCGGATAAGTAGCTCCCAGTTGGTTGTCCGGAGTCCAGCAACCGTCGTAGAAGTAGGTCAGCAAACCACGCTTTCCGGCATTTGTATAGGGGATACGGTATTCGATGTCATACATTCTGTTAACGTTCTTGGAACCTACCCATTGCATGGTGAAGTTGAATCCTTTCCAGTCGAATCCCATGTTCATACCGAAAACGTATTCCGGACGGGTAGCATAACCTGCTACGTTCTTGTCATTACCGTCCACGATGTGGTCTCCATTGAGGTCGGCGTACATGGCGTCACCCGGATATACCTTCTGATAAGGCTGAGGCAATTCCGGCTTTAAGGTCAGTTCGCCGTCGGCTCCGGTGATGAAGTCGCTGTACTGATAGAGACGGATATAGTTGTATACTCCGGTCTGACGTCCGGTAGAGCCACCGGTCTGGTTCATATAAGAGAATTGCTTGGGCACTTCGTCCATATAGAGGATTTTGTTGCGTGCGAAAGAGACGTTGGCATCCACATTATAGGTGAAATCCTTTCCGATCTTATCGCGCCAGCCGAGAGAAACTTCGTAACCGTGGTTGTCTACCTTACCAATGTTCAGGTTAGGCAGTGCGGTTGCGATGATGCTTGGAGTCGATTCAGGAGAGATCAGAATGCCTGTGCGGTGTTCGATAAAGTAGTCGAAGGTAGCGGACAGGCGGCTGTTGAAGAACTTAAGATCAATACCGTAGTTCTGCTTGTCGGCTGTTTCCCAGGTTACTGCCGGGTTACCCATACGTGAGATGGCTGCTGCCGATTGGGAAATCGGATTGTCCACACCGAAGCTGTAACTGCCCGATGATCCCCATACGGCAGGCATGTACATAAAGCGTGAGTCTACTCCCTTGTCGTTACCTACACGTCCCCAGGATGCTCTGAGTTTCAGGTAGTCTACGATTTTCTGGTTTTCCATAAACTTCTCGGCAGTTGCGATCCAGCCGGCAGAGAAGGAAGGGAATACACCGAAACGTGTGCTGCCCGGAGCAAAGTTCTCCGAACCGTTGTAGCCGACGTTTACGTCGAGCAGATATTTGCTTTGATAGGCATAAGTAGCGCGTCCTACCAGTCCTACGTAGTTACGGGGCAGATAAGTGTAGCTGTCCGGATAATAGTTACGCGACTGATTGTAAAGGAACAGACCGGATATTCTGTGGTCGCCGAATGTACGGTCATAGTTGATACGTCCCTCCAGATACCAGTTCTGTCCGCGCCCGCTGCTTTCCGAATAAGTGAGCGGAGTATCGCTGCCGCTGGGTACATAGATAAGTGACTTATCGTAGTCGGGATCGGTCTGTGACATCGTACCGTTGGTGTCAAAGTATGATTTGTAGTACACAGTCTGCGCTTCGATGGCGCCTCCCGTACGTACTTTTTCCAGTTTGAATTTATTGTCGTAAGCACCTTTCACGGAAACACTCAGTCCCGGAGTGATAAAGTCCAGTTTCTGTGTGATGTCCAAATCCAGATTCAATGTCGTGTCATACGTCTGATTATAACCTTGTCCGTAGAAAACGAACATACCGTCACGCATCACTTCTCCCAGCGGAACCATATCTTTAGGAATCAGTGTACGTACTCCGTTGATAAATCCCGGTCCGGCAAACGGGTGTGACCAGATTTGTGCGATTACCCAGGGGTTTTGGTCTTCGCCTGTGCCCGAAACGACGCTGCGCGGTTCCTGTATCTTGCCTAAAACACCACCGACACCGAGTTTCATCGAAGTAGTCTTGGTCAGATTGGCATCGATATTGGCGCGGTAGTTATAGCGGTTGTAACGATAGTTATTGTCGTACATCTGTCCGGGAAGTTCTTTCAGAAGTCCGTTCTGATAAGTATAACCTACTGAGATGAAGTATCGTACATTATCGCTACCGCCGGAGATATTTAGGTTGTTCTGGCTTTGAAGATAGATATTATTAAAAATATACTTCTTCCAGTCCATACTGGGATACATGATGGGGTCTGAGCCGGTGCGATAGGCTTCTACCTGTTCTGGAGTGAAGTATAACTTAGGATTCGTAACGTGGTCCATCTCCTGCTTCATATTCCAGAAGCGTGCGAACTCGTAACTTCCGGTCTGCTCTACCAGTGAGATGGGTTGTTGCAGACCCAGTTTGGTGCTGGCGGAAATCTGCGTTTTGCCTGCTTTACCTCTTCGGGTGGTGATCAATACAACGCCATTAGCACCTCTTACTCCGAATACAGCGGTGGAAGAGGCGTCTTTCAATACGGAGATACTTTCGATTTCGTTCGGGTCGATTTGTGAAAACTCACGTTCTATTCCGTCTACTAAAACCAGGGGCTTGGATTGTGAATCATTTAATGAACCGACACCACGTACGTAGATGGCAGCAGCATCTTTACCAGGCTGTCCGGTAGTCTGTACGGAAGATACACCCGGCAATGCTCCTGCGAGGAGGTTCGTGATACTTGTTGCCGGAGATTTGATCAGTTCTTTGTTGTCGATGGAGGAGACGGCACTGGTAAGCATGCGCTTGTCCTGATTACCATAGGCGATAGCTACAACTTCCACTTCACCGAGGTTCTGTGCATCTTCTTTTAAGGAAACATTGATGATTGTTCTGTCTCCGACCACGATCTCCTGGGTTACATACCCGATAAAGGAAATGTTCAATACGGATTTTTTGCTTGGGGCGACGATCGTAAAGTTACCGTCAAAGTCTGTGATTGTCCCAATGCTCGTGCCTTTCACAGTCACATTAGCTCCGGGAACGCCTTCTTTGAGTGTTTCATCCGTTACTCTACCCTTAATTGTGATACCTTCCGGGGGCAAGGCATACATCAACGGTATGAATAAAAGAAACGTAACAAGAAAGCAGAATCTTAAATTGAGCGCGTTTCTCATACTGTTTAATTTGATAGGTTAATAATATATTTAGTTTATAGTTAGGTCAACCGGGTTGGGGGTGACTTTTATTCTCTTTATTCTCTCTTCAGTTTCTAAATATATCCTTTGCTTATGTGCAATAAGGTTAACTTCATTTATCTTTTAATGATGATGCAAAATTAGGGGTGATGTGAAAAATGGACGTGCAATATTCACCAAATTAGGTGCACAAATAGCTAGAAACACTATCTGTAACAAATGGGTAGACCTTGATACAAAATTATAGACGGAATGGAAAAGGAGGCTTTGTAAGGAACAATAAAAAAGCCCATCCTGTTATGTTGCACATAGGCAATAACAGGATGGGCATCTGATTGGTTCTTCTCTTTGGAGAATATGTCTTGTCTAGAAGCTGAAGCTTAATCCTCCCAGGAAGTTAAGACCTTCTGTAGGATAGCCCAGATAATACTGGTATTTCTTATTGAGGATATTATTAATCCGGGCATACACGGATACTCCTTTGAACACATTATAGCTGGCTCCGGCATGTAGGTCGCTGACTGCTGCGGCTTTAATGCCTTCTACCTTTGTGCGTCCGATATAATCGTAACCGAGATTGATATTCAGTCCTGTGATCGGGCGGAAGTCTGCGCTGAAATTAATTTCGCAGGCGGGTTTCATATACAGGCTGTATTTTTCTTTCGCATCCCAGTTACGGTAAGTTCCAGCAGCGGACAATGCAATGAGGTCTTTGTATTCATAGCTGATCTTCATACCGGCGTAGAAGTTGTTGGTATTGCTGAATTCCAGATTCAGATATTGATGTGCTGTGACCGGAGACGGAGTGTTCTCTCCCTGACCATCACCATCGGGAAGTGAGGGATTGTTGTTGTAATCCATTTCCTCCTGCACCTCAAAGAAATCGTCTTTCAAATCCTGATAACCGCCATACAGATTAATCCATAATCCGGGATAAGGACTCGCTTTAAATCCTATTGCTGCATTCAGCTGTTCGTACGTATCGAGAATAGGGCCTGCCGGCAAGGCATAAGGACAGATCGTTTCCAGTCTGCGGAAATCGTTGACCAGCTTGCCTCCGGTAGCTTGCGCATAGAGTACGTAGCTGTCGGAGAAGATATACTGTGCTATTACATCCGGAGACACGCGGAATGATTTACCGCTGCCGAATGAGATATCCACATTGGCTCCTGCACGCAGATTCCAGCTGTCGCTGCTGAGTTTATAATGCGGATTCAGTGCCAGAGCGGTACGGTTCTCATATACCTGGAGGTCGTCAGCAAGTTTCAGGTCTTTATTGTAGATGAGATTACGCATGTCCAATCCGATGTTGATGCTCTGTTCGTCGCTGATAGCGCCGCTGATCAATCCTTTGGTATGCACTTGTGTTTCTCCGACTTTGTCATTGAAAAAGAAAGTGTTATTGTTCTGACGGTTGTACATCATCAGATTGGTTTCCGCTTCGAACTGTATGGGATAATTTTCATCTGTCGATTTTACTCCCAGATGGAAGTCTCCTGAAGTAAACTTCTGCTTGCCGGGCTGAACCGGAGAAAGGTTGAAATTGCTGAGTCCGAAATTAGCGGCGATGTTGAAATCCACCTTATTGAACTGGTGGATATAATCGATATTCGCACGGGTACGGTAATAATAAGCATTCCATTTCGTGTCTGTTTCCGGCATAGTCAGTTTGCCATCCATTCCGTCCATCTGAAAGCGGACGTTCAGTTTGTCCCTGTCCGACAGACGGAACAGGTAATTTGCAAGGAGATCCAGATTACCGTAGTTTCCATATCCGGCGCGTATATATCCGGGCTTGCTGCCGGGCTGCACTTCCGTTCCTACATAGGGACGCATCAGGTCGGCAGGAATAGAGGTAGCCGGGAAGAAAGTAGTGGCATATTCCACTTCCTTTTTGCTGACGGTAGGTTCTTCCACTTTGGGCAGCACATTCACTTTGGAAGCATCCAGAATGTCGGGATTATATTCCTGTTCTACGACGACCGTGCGGTTCATGGTCGTATCTTTCGGCTGAGTATTCTGTGCCTGAAGGTTGAACGGCATCAGAAATGCCAGTGTAAAGCCTCCTGCTATATAAAGAGTTCGTTTCATACTTTTCAATCTTTACTTGTTTAGTTTCTTTAGTCTGTCTTCAATCATGCTCTCGATATCGTCATTGCCCTGGTAGTTCTGTTGCAGGCTCAGCAGATACTGGCGTGCGTCGAGGTCTTTACCCATAGCGACATATACGTCCGACAGGAGGACAAAGCTGCGTGCCAGCCAATAAGCGTGTGGCGTACTCTGTTCGATGTAGTTGAGCAGCTCTTTTTCTGCCGCCGCATATTCTTTGGCATCGTAAAGTGCTTGGGCAACCTGGTATTTAGCTTCGGCACCATAAGAATTGCGGGTATCCTTGGCCAGTTCGCGGAAATCATCCAATGCTTTCTTGTCCGCTTTCTGATTCTTATAAGCCTTCGCACGATAATAAAGAGCTTCGTTTTTCAGTTCCGGACTAAGCTTGGCTTCAGCCAGCACCTCGGTTGCTGCATGAATTGTTTCCACATCGTCTCTCAGCAGGAAGGCACAACGCAGGATGCCGGTTTCGGCAAGCTGGCGGCGTTCTACATTGGTAGCTTTTTCTTTCAGCATCTTGTAGCTTGCCAGAGCTTCTGCCATCTGTTGCTGGTTGAACTGTACTTCCGCACGCATGATCAGCGCTTCTTCTGCGAATGGATTATTCGGATATTCAAGCAATTTTCCGGAGTGGAGGAGCACCATATCATAATTCTTCTGCTCATTTCCAATCTGGCAGAGGTAATAATGTGCATTCAGGCTAAATGCTCCTTCTGGGAAAGTTTGCAGATATTTATTAAGGCTGCTCTTGGCTTCTTCTGTTCTGCCACGTGCATAAATCTTTTCGGCAGCCGCATAAGTAAGCGAATCCTGTTCGCTGGCGTCAAAGCGGATGTGTCCCGGCATCGCATTGGCTAAAGCCGCAAATTCATCGATACGGTTCAAATCTACATAGATAGATTTCATATCGCGCATTGCCAGGCGGGCTTCTTCGCTGCCCGGATACTTCTCAATCACTTGTTTGTACGCATTGATTGCCTGGTCGAAGTTGCCGTTCTGATAATACAGCAAACCGATTTCAGCCGCAGCTTTCCGGCTGACGGGGCTTTCGGGATATTTCTCCAGCAATTCCTTGAAAGAGGTAATAGCCTGACCGTTGTTATCCATCAGTACATAAGAACGTCCTTTCTCGTAAATGGCATTCACAGCATACGGAGAAGAAGGATATTTGCCGACCAGTCTGTTCAGAAGAGTGATTTTGCCGGTATAGTCTTTCTGTAAACCGGATACCAGTGCCAGCTGATAGAAGGAGTAATCGCCGGAAGGAGTATTCATTTGTTCGGCTTGCGAGTAGTAGTGCTTGGCTTCTTCAAAGTTGCGTACATTCAGATGACAGTCTCCGATACGGTTGTAGGCATCTGCAAGCGCTGTTCTGTTTTCGCCTTTTTCCAGTTGGATATACTTTTGGAAGTAATTGCTTGCCTGTGTATAGTCCTTACGATGGAAAGCAATGTATCCTAGGTTGTAGTTGGCGAGCGCATACATTTCATTATTGGGCTGCGTGGTCAGTTGCAGATAAGCGTTGAAATCGCGGGCGGCTTCCATCATCCGGTTGAGGCGGTAGTAAGATTCTCCGCACCAGTAATAAGCGTCCGCCTTTGTCTGGCGGTTGTACTGCCCGATGGCGATGGACTGGTTCAGATATTGGAGAGCCTGTTCAAAATTGGCATTGGCAAATGACTGTGTACCCAGTTGGAAGAGAATCTTTTGTTTGGCTTCCATGATCTGTGCACTCGGCTTGGCGATCCGTTCGATTGACTTTAAAGCAGCTTCGTAGCTGCGGGTATTCATATAAACTTCTACCAGATAGTTGCTTACTTTCTCGGCATACGGAGAAGTCGGGAATTCATTGAGGAATTTTTCAAAAGCAGTAACCGATTCACCGAAAGCGGAGTAGGACGTTTCGTGCAGGCAAAGTGCGTAGTTGTAAGCGGCCTGTTCCTTAATCTGCAGGTTGGCGTTGGAGGCGGCTGCCTGTTCGAAAGCCATACGTGCCTTGTTTTTTTCTGCCAGTTGCAGGTAAGAGAGTCCCATGTGCAGGTAAGCATTCTGGGTCAGTGCGTCGTTGGCGGTTGTCACTTGTCCCAGCATTTCGGCTGCTTTGGAGTAGACTTTTGTCTGGTAATAGGAGAGTCCCAGCATATAAAGTGCATCCCGGCGGGGAGCAGAGTGATCTCTGTCCAGATAGCCGGTGAATGCTTCCACTGCCTGGTGATATTGTCCGAAATGGTAGTAAGCGTCTCCCAGAATGCGGTACATCTCGGCAGCGTGCTCGTTGTTCGGATAGGCCGACAGGTAGTTTTGTGCTACGATCTGCGCCTTATCATAGTTCTTTTTGATAGCATAGATTTCTGCTATGTAGTAAGGTACGAGTTCTTTGTACTTCGGGTCGTCCTGCAAAGGGAGGAAGTCTTTCAAGGCTTCATCATAACGCTTCTGAGTGTAGCGGATATAAGCGAGATAGTAACTGCAGTCCTTTGCATATTTGGGACTGCTGGCACGTAACGTTTCGAACCAGATGGCGGCTTCTTTCAGATTATCAGTCTTCATGTAGCAGGTTGCCAGTTGGTAGGTGCGGTCGTCGCGCTCCTCATTTCCCAGCAGATCGAGCCGGGTAGAATTGAAGAGTGCCAGGGCCTCATCATATTTCCCTTCATAGAAGTAGCAGGAAGCCAGTAGTGAATAGATTCGGTTGGCGTAGGGAGTATCCGGATAACAGTCGAGGTACTTGCGCAGTAACTCGATGCGGTTTTTGTCTTTCAGTTCATAAGCCGAACTGACTAACATATATTCTGCGTCCTGAAGGAGACTTGCTGTTGGCTTTTGCTTTACAAATGCTTTCAATGCAGGTATGGCAGCTGCATAATTTTTTTCCTGGAAAAGTTCTTTCCCTTCTTTATAAAGGTTGACAGGAGAGGTTATCTTTTCGCTTGTCTGTGCGGAGATGGCAATTGGTGCACAACACAACAAGGTGCAGATAATTCGTGATATTCTTTTCTTCATAATCTAGTGTTTTGACAAAAATACGACTATATCTTCCAACGAAAACCCTTTGAAAGTTATTTTATAATCATTTAAATCTTTATGTAAATTATCTCTCATCCATTTTGAATCCGAAATACTTATTCTTTTTGGACTCTTTTTTATCTTCCTGATGAGAGTAATTAAGTCTGATGTTGAATTTCATGTGATTGTTGTTTTATAATTATTGGTGGTTACAAAGATAATACGAATCTTAGTATTTTCCTCATTTAAAACGTTTTCTGATACCCAAAAGTTTAGTGCCCCTTTTAGTTAATTGTGTTGAGCCAGAAACTGTACAAGTCCCCGCCGAATGGAATCCAGCCCGAAATCTTCCGGACGTATCTCTGATAATGGCAGGAAGAAAGAATCTGCCACGTCATCCATTGCCGAGAAATGGCTCATGTCTTTTACGGTACAGAGAAAGAACATATCGAGCGTATGAACGGGAAAGCCAGAATAGATATAAATGTTCGGCAGGGAGAACTGATAGGTCGCTTTTTCTACCTTCAATCCTGTTTCCTCCCATACTTCCCTGCCTACTCCTTCTTCTCCTGTTTCGTTCATGTCGATAAATCCTCCGGGAAGGTCGAGTGTCCCTTTGGCCGGTTCTTTGGCACGGCGGCAGACCAGCAGTTCCTTCTTTTCATTCAGAATCAGTGCCACGGTAGCGGAAGACGGATTGAAATAATAAACAAAGCCGCAGTCTGTGCATTTCTTAGACTTCTCGTTGTTCACTTCGAAGTGCGGAGAACCGCATTCGGGACAGTACAGGAATTGGGCAAGAGGATGTTTCATCATAACTGATTTTATATAATAGATTGTTTGCCGACAAAAATATAAAATCTTTTCTTCAGATATGGAATAATGTGATTACAAAATGCTAAATACCCCGTCTTATTAGTATCATTAATAACAATCATATACAAATTAAAAGAATCAGACTATGAATAACAAAATGAATATTCCTTTATCAGGAATTATTCCTCCGTTGGTAACTCCCTTGCTGGACGATGATGTGTTGGATGTGGAAGGTTTGCAAAGATTGATCGAACATCTGATAGCAGGGGGAGTACATGCTCTTTTTGTGTTGGGAACTACCGGTGAATCACAGAGCCTCAGTTATAAATTGAGGATGGAAATGATTAAAAATACCTGCCGTATAGCGAAAGGACGGTTGCCGGTATTGGTATGTATTTCCGATACTTCGATTGTGGAGAGTGTGAACCTTGCCTGCCTTGCGGCAGATCATGGAGCCGATGCCGTCGTTTCCGCTCCTCCCTACTACTTTGCGACAGGTCAGCCCGAACTGATCGAGTTTTATGAGCATCTGCTGCCTCAGTTGCCGTTACCCTTGTTTCTGTATAATATGCCGACTCATACAAAGGTAAGCTTTGCACCGGCTACGATTCGGCGGATAGCGGAGAATCCCGGCGTAATCGGTTTTAAAGACAGTTCGGCAAATACGGTTTATTTCCAGTCGGTGATGTATGCCATGAAAGATAATCCGGATTTCTCGATGCTGGTGGGACCGGAAGAAATTATGGCAGAATCCGTACTGCTGGGGGCTCATGGCGGCGTAAACGGTGGTGCGAATATGTTCCCCGAATTGTATGTGAGCTTATACAACGCCGCGAAGAATGCAGATATGGAAGAAGTGAGACGTTTGCAGGAAAAAGTAATGCAAATCAGTGCTACGATATATACGGTAGGGCAACATGGGTCCAGTTACCTGAAAGGTCTGAAATGTGCTCTCAGTCTACTCGGAATATGCAGCGATTATGTGGCTGCGCCTTTCCATAAGTTCGAACAACGGGAAAGAGGAAAAATATGGAAAGCGCTTCAAAATCTGGGAGTTGATGTAGTGCTCAGGTAATTAATCAAGAAAAAATGAACGGCTATGTCTATTCTCGACATTATTATCTTTTTATTCTTCACGGGGGGAGTTGTTGTCTTCGGCTGCTCTTTCTTCAACAAGAAACGTTCGTCGGAGGAATTTACTTCGGCAGGACGTTCCCTTCCGGGTTGGGTTGTGGGAATGTCTATTTTCGCAACGTATGTAAGTAGTATCAGTTATCTGGCTTATCCGGGCAAGGCCTATATGTCCGATTGGAATGCTTTTGTATTCAGCTTGTCCATTCCGATAGCCTCGTATTTTGCTGCTAAATACTTTGTACCCTTTTATCGTTCTATCGGAAGCGTATCGGCTTACAGCTTTCTGGAAGAACGCTTTGGACCCTGGGCGCGTGTGTATGCGTCATCGTGTTATCTTTTGACGCAGGTTGCCCGGATGGGTTCTATTCTGTATCTGCTCGCATTGCCTATGAATGCCCTGCTGGGATGGGATATCAAGATGATTATCGCAGTAACCAGCGTTGCCATTATTGCCTATTCAATGCTGGGTGGTCTGAAAGCTGTGATATGGACGGAGGCGATTCAGGGATTTATTCTGATTGGTGGTGCGATAGCCTGCCTTTGTGTGCTGATGTTTAAAATGCCCGAAGGGCCTGCGCAGGTATTTCAGATAGCCGTTACTGACCAGAAATTCAGTTTGGGAAGTTTCGGCAGCAGCTTGACCGAGTCTACTTTTTGGGTATGCCTTATTTACGGTATATTTATCAATCTACAGAATTATGGTATCGATCAGAACTACGTACAGCGTTATCTGACGGCAAAGAGTGATAAACAGGCTAAGTTCTCCGCTCTCTTCGGAGGTTATTTGTTTATTCCGGTTTCTGCGGTGTTCTTTATGATAGGTACGGCATTGTATGCATATTACAAGACGTTTCCGGAACTGCTTCCGGCAGGGGTCGAGGGGGATGCGGTCTTTCCCTATTTTATTGTACATGCGCTTCCGACCGGACTTACCGGATTATTGATTGCCTCCATTTTTGCGGCGGGAATGAGTACGGTGGCTACAAGCATTACAAGTTCGGCTACTATCATTCTGACGGACTATTATGCCCGTTATATAAATAAAAAACCGACAGAAAAACAATCGGTGAGAGCCTTGTATGTTTCGAATGTACTGATCGGAATAATTGGTATTTTCGTAGCGCTGGCATTTCTGAACGTAGAGAGTGCGCTGGATGCCTGGTGGGCTTTGTCCTCCATCTTCAGCGGTGGTATGCTGGGACTTTTCCTGCTGGGGTATATTTCAAAGAAGGCGCGGAATGTTGACGCCGTT
>ERZ839947.1721-NODE-1721-length-18885-cov-9.529421_pt1 | contig 18885 bp, 14 predicted proteins | sample MGYA00519908_ERZ839947 | MGnify/ENA primary metagenome ERZ839947 (study PRJEB31850, sample SAMEA3708857) | human gut metagenome | biome: human gut; feature: human-associated habitat; material: faeces | place: China | collected 2014 ... | reverse complement strand
ATGATTTTATCTATTATTATAAGTAGCATTTACTTATATTTATTCTATCTATAATTTAACAAAAATATTAAAATAAAAAGCCCTTTACTAAGTTATTATCATTTAACATAGTAAAGGGCTTTTTATGTTCATAGATGTTTATTTACTTTTCTTTGGTGGGCAAAGAAAAGTAACAAAAGAATACCCACCGCAGATAAAATTTTAGTTTTGAAAATAATTATCGCCTCATACAACGCTTAGAAACTCGCTACGCTTAAACATTCAGACTAAAACCGTATTCAACGATAATTATTTTCAATAACCTTCGATTACCACTAAAATTTTATAATGCGGAAAAATATAATACCAAATATTTCCCGCATTTTAGTATTTTTTACGGTAGCCATAGGCTATTGGTAAAGATAAAAATAGGACTACGGTGTTAGTTCTACTGTTTGAGCGAAGCGAGTTTAGAACGTTGTTGACATATTTTTATCTTTGCCAAAGTAAAAAGTGCGTGAGCGGGTGGTTTCTTTGGTTCGTTTCTTTGCCATCAAAGAAATGAACATCTCTATGACATCAAAGAAATGAACATTTATTTAAATATTGCTATGTTTTACAGAGTCAAAGATATCTGTGATTTCTTTAGATGGTGCTTTATCAAGTTTACTACCGATAATGATAGCTAAAGAGGATAAGATAAAGCCTGGAACGATTTCATAGAGTTGTAAGATTGGATATACAGTTGCGATATCTAATAAAGTAATTTGTTTCCAAACAAGAACAGTGATACCGCCGACAATCATACCTGCTAAGATACCATTTCTTGTAGTGCGACGCCAGAAGAGAGAGAATAATAAAGCAGGGCCGAAAGTAGCACCAAATCCTGCCCAAGCGTAAGCAACGATATTTAAAATGGAGTTATTAGGGTCAAGACCAAGAGCGATAGCTATCAAGGCGATACCGATTACAGATAAGCGAGTAACAAGTACTAATTCACGAGGATTGATATCTTTATGAATGAATTGTTTATATAAGTCTTGAGCTACAGCAGAAGCACCTACTAATAATTGAGCGGAAGCTGTACTCATGATAGCTGCAAGTACAGCGGAAAGCACGATACCTGCCCAAAATGGACTAAATAAATGGTCAGTCATAACGAGGAATACTGTTTCAGAATTAGTGCCATTAAGTGGTGTAGTTAAATAAACACTACCAACCATACCTACACATACAGCAGCAGTAAGAGAGATTACTACCCAAGTCATAGCAATGCGAGTGGCTTTTTTCAATTCACTAGAAGAAGTGATAGCCATGAAACGCACTAAGATGTGAGGCTGACCAAAATAACCAAGACCCCAAGCAAGTAGGGAAATCAATTCTAATACTGTAGTATAAGAACCATCTGGTTTTGTGAATGGATTGAAAAATTCTGGATTAGTGATGCTGATAGCAGTATATGTATCACCAAATCCCCCTAATGTGAAAGCTGCAGCAATAGGGACGATTAAGATAGCGAAGAACATCATTACGCCTTGGATAAAGTCAGTCCAACAAACGGCTAAAAATCCCCCTACAAAAGTATAAAAGACGATAACGAAAGCACCAAGACAAAGAGCATATTCATAAGGAATGCCAAAAATAGTGTTGAATAATTTACCGCCAGCTACAAATCCAGAAGAAGTGTAGATGATGAAGAAGATTAAAATAAAAATTGCCATGACAACACGAATTAAAGGGCTTTTATCGTGATAGCGATTTTGCAAGAAATCTGGCAAAGTCAGAGAGTTATTGGCAAGCTCTGTATATTTGCGTAATCGACGAGCGATAAACTGCCAATTTGCCCATGTACCAAGTGCAAGACCTACGGCAATCCAGCCAGCATTTAGACCAGCCAGATAGGCAAATCCAGGAAGACCCATGAGCATCCAACCACTCATATCGGAAGCTTCGGCACTCATGGAAGTTACCCAAGCACCAAGTTTTCTGCCACCTAAGATGTAATCGGACATATTATGAGTGCGATAATAAAAATAAACACCGATTGCCATCATGAATAGCAAATAAAGTAAAAAAGCGACGATAATAGATATATTATCAGACATAAGATACCTCCTATTTAATTTTGATGTTTAATTATATGGTTAATATTGTATCATGATAAGCAAAATATGTACATATGTAAATGTGTATACTACAAATAATACAAATATACTATAAATAAGAAAAATATTGCAATAAATATAAGGGAGATTTACTTTGTGGATTGTATACAAAATTTTTTTGTATTTTTAATTGACAAATATAATGTCCAGTCATATAATAAAAAACATCAACAGTGATGTACATCAGAATTAAATAAAAAATTGTTGATATTATCTTGTAATTTAATAGCAAAATAAGACAAAGACGTCTTGTTAAAAGATATACAAAGCAGTATATCCTTTGACAAGGCGTTTTTTATTTTAGCAATTATTATATATTTTTGGCTTATTTTGTGATGAAGAAAGGGTGTAATTTATGAAAAAATTAGCGTCTATATTATCTATGACTGCTATGTTCATAGCGATGATGGCATCTGTGGCTTTCGCCGCTGATGATACTACAGCAGCAATAGATACAGGTGATACAGCATGGGTTTTAATCAGTGCAGCACTTGTATTTATCATGACACCAGGTCTTGCATTTTTCTATGGTGGTATGGTAAGAAGTAAAAACGTATTGAGTACCATAATGCACAGTTTCTTCATTGTAGCGATGATTTCTGTGGAATGGGTTCTTATTGGTTATGCAATGACTTTTGGTAGTGATATTGGTGGTTTTATTGGTAGCTTAGACAAAGTTGGTTTGACTGGTGTAGGCATGCAGGTAATGGCAAATGGTACAATTCCTGAACTTGCTTTCGTAGCCTTTCAGTGTATGTTTGCTATTATTACACCTGCACTTATTACTGGTGCTTTCGCAGAAAGAATGAAATTTGGTGCTTTTGTAGTATTCATCTTATTATGGGCAATCTTAATCTATAACCCTATGGCTCATTGGGTATGGGGTGGTGGCTTCTTAGCTAAACTCGGTGCCTTAGATTTTGCAGGGGGATTAGTAATTCATATTTTATCTGGTGTATCTGGTCTTACAGTATGTATTTTACTTGGCAAACGCCATGGTTATGGCAAAGTTCCAATGCTTCCACATCATTTACCAATGACTGTACTTGGTGCAACACTTTTATGGTTTGGTTGGTTCGGCTTCAATGCAGGTTCTGCTCTCGGTGCTAATGCACTTGCTGCAAATGCTTTTGTTACTACACAGGCAGCAGCAGCCATGGCAACTGTATCTTGGGTAGCATGTGAATGGATGCATCATGGCAAACCTACTATCTTAGGTGCAGCTTCTGGTTGTGTTGCAGGTCTTGTAGCCATCACTCCAGCAGCAGGTTTTGTTGCTCCACTTCCAGCTGTAATTATCGGTTTAATCGGTGGTATTGTTTGTTACTTTGCAGTAGCAGTTGTTAAAGAAAAATTCGGTTATGATGATTCCTTAGATGCTTTCGGTGTTCATGGTATCGGTGGTACATGGGGGGCTGTAGCTACAGGTTTATGGTGCTCTACAGAAATAAATCCAGCTGGTGCAGATGGTTTATTCTATGGCAGTGCAGATACTTTAATCGCTCAGTTGATTTCTATAGTAGTAGCTTATGTACTTGCTATTGTAGGTTCTTATATCTTATTTAAAGTTGTTAGTTGCTTTATGCAGGTTCGTGCAAGTGAAAATGAAGAAGTTTCCGGTATTGATATCTGTGAACATGGTGAACGTGCATATAATCAATCTATTATGAGTGCCAATACATTGCTTTCCAGTAATGCAGAAGCTTTTGCTAGTGAAAATTTTACAAAACCTGTTGATTTAAAATAATAAAATTAAAATTTAAAAGTTTTAGTGGTATTATTATAAGAAAAAGAATTTATAGATTTTCATTAGTAAGGGGTAGATTTTATGCGCAAAATAACGAAAATAGAAATTATAACTCGTGCTAGTAAATTAGAAGAATTAAAAGAAGCTTTGAATAAAATTGGTGTTCAAGGTATGACTGTAAGTCAAGTATACGGCTGTGGCTTACAAAAAGGTCATACAGAAGTATATCGTGGCAAACAATATAGCGTAAATCTTGTACCAAAAGTAAAGATTGAGACAATTGTTTGTGAAGTACCTGTAGATTTAGTTTTAGAAACAGCACGCAAAGCTTTGCAGACAGGTCATATTGGTGATGGTAAAATCTTTGTTTATGATGTAGAAAATGCTATGCGTATTCGCACAGGTACAATGGGTGATAAAGCCATCACAGATGATGAAGCATGATTAATTTCCTTCATTATAATAGGCGTAGTCAATTTGACTATATATTATAATGAAAGAAATATCTTTATACACAAACAAGAAATATCTCTATGGATAAATAGAGATATTTCTTGGATATTTTTTAGCTTATTAAATAACTTATAAGTGAATATACGAAAGAGAAGTTAGGTATTGCCTAACTTCTTTTTTTATCTTGTATAAAGTTAAAATAAATATATTTTATGCTATAATATAGTATAATATATTATCAAAATCGAGGTGTAGCTTATGTCTTTAACTGATAAAGAAATTATGGATGGCGTATTAGCTGAATTTAGCAATTTAGCAGCTATTCCACGTAAATCAAATCATGAAGAAGCAGTAAGTAATTTTTTGAAAGAACGTGCTTTATCTTTTGGTTGTAAAGTAGTTCAAGATGAAAAATTTAATTTAATCATTGATAAAGATGCAGCAAAAGGTTGTGAAGCTTGGCCACGTGTAATCATTCAAGGTCATATGGATATGGTATGCGTAGCAGCTGAAGGTGTGCAATATGATCCACTTACAAGCCCTATTAAAATTATCAATGATGGTGAATTTTTACGTGCTGATGGTACTAGTCTTGGTGCTGATGATGGTATTGGCGTAGCAGCAGCTATGTATTTATTACAACAAGATTTCAATCATGGTCCTATTCGTGCTATTTTCACTGTAGATGAAGAACAGGGCATGACTGGAGCAAAAGCTTTAGATGCTAAATATTTATTAGATGCAAAATATCTTATAAACTGCGATTCTGAAGCTTTTGATGTGCTTACTTTGTCTAGTGCAGGCAGTGTAAATGTCGATGCAGAACGTCGCATTACATGGCATAAACCAGAACATCGTTCTGCTTATAAATTTGTAGTTAAAGATTTACATGGTGGTCATTCTGGTGAAGCTATCAATTGTGGTTATGCTAATGCTGTAAAAATCATTGCTCAAGCAATCAATAGCATTATGAAAAAAACAGAAATTGAACTTGCAAGTATCAGTAGTTTAAAAGCAAGAAATGTAATTCCATCTGAAGCTGAATTTGTATTCACTTCTCCACTTTCCAATGTGAAAGTATTTGATGTAGTGGTAGCAAAAATCACAGATTATTTAAAAGCGGCTTATGGCAATGTAGAAAAGAATTTCACCGTTACTTGTGTTCCTTGTGAACTTCCAGAACGTGTAATGTCTGAAGAAGATGCAAGCAGTATTGTGGACTTCATCAATTTGAGCATGACTGGCGTACTCAAAATGTCTCAAGTTGAAGAAGGCTTAGTAGAATTATCTGCAAATATCGGTCCTGTTGTTACTAAAGAAAATGCAGTGGAAATATCTGTATTCCCAAGAAGTGCTGTAGATGCATTGACTAGAGAAATTGCAAATATTTATATTCAATTAGGTAAACGCTGTGGTATTCGCGTTGTAAGCGGAGAACCTGCTCCAGGCTGGCCTGCAAATCCAGATAGCCAATTAAAACATGTAGTATTAGAAACTTTCAAAGAACAAAATGGCTTTGATATGAAAGCAAAATCCATTCATGCAGGTCTTGAATGTAGCTATTTCTATGCTAAAAATCCAAACTTAGATATAATTTCTATTGGACCAAATAACATAGATATTCATAGCCCAAATGAAAGATTGGAATTAAAAACATTAGTTCCTCATGTAAAATTAATTAAAGGCGTTATCGAAAAATTAGATAAATAATGGTTAATGTTCGTTTTTCTTTTGTGCAAAAGAAAAATGAACCAAAAAGAAAACCACCCGCTCACGCACTTTTTACTTTGTCAAAGATAAAAATATGTCGACAACGTTCTAAACTCGCAAAGCTCAAACAGTAGAACTAAAGACGTAGCCATATTTTTATCTTTGCCAATAGCCTTATGGCTACCGTAAAAAGATGCTAAAATGCGGGAAATATTTGGTGTTATTAAAGATTTTCCTCATAGTGTAGATTTTATATTTATAATATAAAATTTATATTATGGGGATTTTTTATTATTAGTTTTTTAATAAAAAATAATAAGCAAATATTCCTCACGTTAGCGAATTTTTCGGTAGCTGAAAGCTATTGGGAATTATAAAACCATATCTATGAATTTAGCTCTACTGTTTGAACGAAGTGAGTTTAGAGCGTTATAGATATGGTCTTATAATGGACAAAGAAAAATTGGTATCGGGAGGTAGAGTTCTTTTGTTACTTTTCTTGCTTATGAAAGAAAAGTAAGTATAAAAATGTAGGTGTTCATTTCTTTGATGGTAAAGAAACGAACCAAAGAAAGCCACCGCAGATAAAATTTTAGCTTTGAAAAAATATATAGGTATTCATTTTCTTTAGTGGTAAAGAAAACGAAGCAAAAGAAACCACTCTCTCACGCACTTTTTATGATAACCTGATGACTACCGTAAAAAATGCTAAAATGCGGGAGAGATTTGGTGTTATTTAAGATTTCTTTTTTACAAATAAGTATTTACCTATTGTTTTGAAGTAAATAATATATTTTACTTATGAATAGATATATGATAATATAAGGTCAAGGTTGAACGAGATGTTAATTAAGAAATTATAAATAAGATAATTTATGAAAGAAGGCTTTATATTATGATTAGAAAAGTTCCTGTACCTACTGCTGGGGTGATGCTTGGACTAGCAGCTCTTGGCAATTTGCTTGCACCATATTCCTTGATTTTGAAATATGCTTGCGGTATTAGTTCTGCGTTTTTAGGGGTGTTGTTATTTAGCAAAATTATTTTACATCCGCAGATGATGAAAAATGATTTGAATGGAAATTCTATTTTTGCCAGTGTATTTGCTACTTTCTTTATGGCGATTATGCAGCTTTGCACTTATACTTTTCCGTTTGCACCTATAGCTAGTGAAGTAGTTTGGTATGGGGCGATTTGTGGTCATTTTATGTTGATGGCATGGTTCACTTATCGTTATATCATCAATTTTGAATTAAGAGATGTTTTCCCAACATATTTTATAGCGTATGTAGGTATTGTGGTAGCGTCTGTTACAGCACCTACTTTTAATCATCACAATTTAGGTGAATATATTTTCTGGTTTGGTTTCACTATGTATATGATATTATTTGCGCTCGTTACTATACGTTATTGCAGTAAACATGCAATCGCTGAACCAGCTAAACCTTTATTTTGTATCTATACTGCACCAATGAGTTTAAGCTTAGCAGGATATCTTGCTTGTGTTGCTGATAAATCTTTAATCATGATTGTAATTATGCAGATATTAGCTCAAGGTTTATTTGTAGCAGTGCTTACACAGATGCCAAAACTTTTAAAATTAAAATTCTATCCTAGTTATGCAGCATTTACTTTCCCATTTGTTATCACTGCGATTGCACTTCGTCAGACTGTTAGTTATTTAAACGAAATCAATATAGCAGTACCTAGCATTTTAAATTATGTAGTAGGAGTAGAAACTATCTTAGCTACAGCGATTGTAACTTATGTGTTCATCAGATATTTGAAATTCTTACATGAACAAATGATTGTAAATATGGGGGATAGAGCAAAAACTGTTTTTGGTACTATAACTAATATTGTTAAATAATGAAGCCTTCAAAATTCTAAGAATATACCTTAATACTATTTAGGTTTAGATTTTATATCTAAACCTATTTTTTTTGCATAAAATAATTATTGTCGATTTGTTTAACTAAGGATTGGATTTTATTATCAAAAAGCATTTTGCCAAATAGTCTATAGATGGTATAATATAGCTATTGTTTTTAACTATTTATAATTTGTATATATAAGAAAGGATGGAAATGAATGGTTGAATCAGCATGGTCGCTATTGCCTCCGATAATTACCATAGTATTGGCTTTGGCGACAAAAGAAGTATACATGTCGTTGATTGTGGGTATCTTTGTAGGGGCTTTAATGTTCACAGGCTTTGATTTATTAGCTGCTATTGATACATTCTTTGCGATTATGTCCGATAAAGTTGGCGGAAATGTATATATTTTAGTATTTTTGGTCTTATTAGGTATTATTGTAGCAGCAATTGCTCGCTCTGGTGCTTCTCGTGCTTATGGTGAATGGGCAGCAAGTGTAATCAGAGGAAAACGTAGTTCCTTACTCGTTACTTCTATCTTAGGGGTAGTTATCTTTATCGATGACTATTTTAACTGTTTGACTGTAGGTACAGTTATGCGACCTGTTACTGATAAATTTAATGTAACTCGTGCAAAACTCGCTTATATCATTGATGCTACAGCAGCACCAATTTGTATTATCGCTCCAGTATCTAGCTGGGCAGCAGCAGTTAGTTCTTCACTTCCTGAAGACAGTGCTATTGATGGTTTCTCCTTATTCTTGCAGACAATTCCTTTTAATATGTATGCATGGTTTACTATTATCTTTATGTTGTTCTTGATTTGGACAGGTAAAGATTTTGCTGCTATGAAAACTTTAGAGAAAAAAAGCGGTGGCAAATTAGTAATTCCTGAAGAATATAAAGAAGAAAAAATGGAAGCAGTAGGTAATGGTAAAATCTTAGATTTATTATTACCACTTATCGTTTTAATCGGTGGTTGTATCTTTGGTATGCTTTATACTGGTGGTATTTTAGAAGGTGCTAGCATATCTGATGCTTTTGCAAATTGTGAATCTGCTAGAGGTTTAGTAATTGGTTCCTTTATCGCTTTAGTATTTACATTCTTACTCTATGTACCACGTGGGGTGCTTCGCTTTGGTAAATTCTGTGAATGTTTCAACCAAGGTTTTAGAGCTATGACTCCAGCTATCTTCATTTTATGTCTTGCTTGGAGCTTATCTGGTGTTTGCGGTGAAGATTATTTGAATATCGGTGGTTATGTTGGCGGTATCGTATCCAATAATGCTACTGTAGGTATGTTCATGCCAGCTGTATTCTTCCTAGTAGCTATCGGTCTTGCATTCGCTACTGGTACTTCTTGGGGTACATTTGGTATCTTGATTCCTATCGCTCTTGCTGTAGTATCTACTGATCCTCATCTTTTAGTAGTTACAGTAGCAGCAGTATTAGCTGGTGCTGTAGGTGGTGACCATGTATCACCAATATCTGATACAACTATCTTAGCTTCTGCGGGGGCTCAATGTAGTCATATCGACCATGTAAGTACACAGGTTCCATATGTAATCGTAGTAGCTAGTTGTGCATTTGTAGGTTATTTAGTAGCTGGTATTGCTGGTAATGGCTGGATCGGTGTAGTAGCTGGTTTTGTTTTATTAGCTATAGCTATGACTTATATTTATAAAGTTTTAATGAAAGATTAATTAAGAAAACTCTAGGATTTATATTCTAGAGTTTTTTTATATCTAAGTTTATATTTGATATTATTAGGAAAATTATATTTTTTTGTAAAATATAAATATAAAATAAGAAAATAATATAGTATTGGATTTTTACATATATATGATATAATATAAAATTAGTTAAGAATGGATTTATAAATTAATAATAAAATTTATGGAGGATTTTATGGGAAGATTTTATAAAAAAGCGATAGTTACAGCTTTATTAGTATCAGCATTATCAACTACTGCTTTTGCGGCGCCAGAAGATGTATATACAAATATTGCTGATAGTGCAGTAATCATGGATGCAGCAGATACTTCAGTGTTTAAACCAGCATCAATAAAATCATTGGATGATTATGATGAACATTATCGTTTATATAAATATGATACGATATCAATTAGAATTATAGGCTACAAAGATGCTCAGGGATTGGATAGCATTATGATCGGTACAGATGGCTATGTAAATCTACCTTATGCAGGTAGCGTGAAATTAGCAGGTCTAACTATTGAAGAAGCAAAACAAGTATTGACTGCGAAATTTGGCAGATATATTAAAATACCAGATATGTCAATAATCGTCACTAATTATGGACCTAGAAAAGTACAGGTATTGGGAGAAGTGAATGCTCCAGGTACAGTGGAATTAGCTTCTGATGATATGAATGTATTGGCAGCTATCTCTAAAGCTGAATGGGTGACTACATATGGTCGTATCAAAAAAGTACAAGTAATTCGCATAGATGATGGCGTTATGTATGTAAAAGAAGCCAATATTAAAGATTATATAGAAAAACATGATATCAGTCAGAATTTTGCCCTAGAAGATGGAGATATATTATATATTCCTAAATCCAATAAAATTGACTTCCATCAAGACGTATTACCACTTATCAATGTATATAGTACGTATAGAGCATTGACTGATTAATTAGGAGTGAAATAATGGATATAAATAATGCAAATGATAATGATACAATTGATTTAAAAAAATTATTTTCTTTAATGCTCGAAAAGAAAATGATAGTTATAGCGATAGTAGTAATTTGTACTATTATTGCCACTATAGTAGCTTTTATTTTACCTAAATCTTATCAATCTACTACACTTGTACGTGTAAAATCTGGAGGAAGTTCTGCTATGGCTGGTTATGCAGCTATGGCAGCTGGCTTTGGTATAGATATAGGAGGAGGTGGAAGTTCTGGTTCACCTGAATCTTATATTGAATTAATGAAATCTCGTGAAGTTTTAGAGCCAATTATTGCTGAACTAGATTTACCTGATGAAGATAAAGAAAAGATGACTGTAGCAGGTTTTACAAAGTCTAATTTAGAGATAACTAATATTAAAAAGACTGATTTAATAACTATAGCTGCTTATGGTAAGACTCCAGAGGAAGCACAGATGATCTCTCAAGGAGTAGCAGATAATTTCTTAGCCTTGATGACTAAATTAAATAAAGAAGATAATTCTACTACTTTAAAATTCCTTGATGAACGCATAAAAATCGCTAAAGAAGAGATGGAAACAGCAGAAAATAAATTAGCTGCTTATCAGCAGGAACATAAAATTTATGCACCTGATGAACAAGCGAAAGCTATTATTGCTAATTTAAATACTTATGATACAACTATTGCTCAGCTTCAAGCACAAAGTGAAGGTGATAGTGCAAAACTTGCTGGTGTAACTAGTCAATTGGAACAGCAGAATGCTTCTTTGTTAGAATATAATGTATCTGATAATACAAATATCGGCAATATCCGTGAATCTATAGTTAATAAACGTGTAGAACTTGTAGGATTACAACAACAGTTCACTGATGAACATCCAGATGTGATTAAAGCCAAAGAAGAATTAAATAGCCTTGAAAAATCTTTATCTGATGAGATAGTAAAGGCTGTAAATTCCCAATCAGTAACATTAAGTCCAGTACAAGCGAGCCTTTTAAAGGATAAAATCAGTACAGAAGTGCAGATATCTGTAAATAATGCTTCTCTAGAAGCTTTGAAAGCAAAACAAGCGCAAGCCCAAGACAGTATAGCTACATTATCCGCTGATAGTGTGGAATATATGCGTCTATCTCGTGAAGCGACTATAACAGGTCAAGTATATACTTCTCTTGTTCAGAACTATGAACAGACTAGAATTCAAGAAGCGAAAGATTCTATGGATATTCAGATCATCGATGCAGCAGATCTGCCAAAAGAAGATATGCCAGCTAAGCCAAATAAAAAATTAATTGTGGTTATCGGTTTTGTTTTAGGTATAATGATCAGCTTTGGCTATACTTTATATAATTATAGTAGAAGATATGGTTTATAATAGAATTTAAAAATATAAAAGGAGAAGAATTACTTCTCCTTTTATACTATAAATAAAAATAAATGCAATGTAGGTGAATTTATTGGCACAGAATTATAAAACTAATTTAAAACAGAATATCCGCATAATTTGGTCCGGTATATCACTGATGGCAGATTATCTAGCAGTATTATTAGCTGAACTGATAGCAATATATTTTAGTGAGGAAAATCTTCGCTATATAGATTTATTTATCGTTATACCGTTTATTTATATAGCTTTTATCGCTGCTGCAAGGACTTATCGTCGCATTATTCCTTTTTGGCAGAGGGTTGAGTCGCTTTTTTATAGCAGTATCTATAGTATTATCGCGATCTTACTTTTCTTTTTTGTGCGCGCAAATTCCACTGAGCATAGTATAGCTTTTTTAGCTTTATTATGGTTATTTAGCTTTATTTGTCTTATAATTATGCGATATCTATTAAAACGCATCTTAGATGAACGTAAGATATTTAGAATACCATTGTTAATAATTGGTGCTCAAGAAGAAGCATTAGCTTTTATTAAGAGCATAAATAATGATATAGGGATGAGTTCATATAAGGTAGTAGGATTAATCAGTGATAAAAATCCTTTAAAAGAATTACAAGATTATCCTTTATTGGGGAACTTTGAGGATATTGAAAAAATAATTAAATCTACAGGAATAAATAATGTATTGATAGCAATTCCTTATTTAGAACATATCAAAAAGCAAGAAATCATTCATCGTGTGCAACCTTTAGTCAGAAATATATGTATCATACCTAGTTTGTCAGCTATTCCTATGGGGGGAGCCGATTTAGAAACTTTTTTTGATGAAAAGTTTATGCTTATACGCATTCGCAATAATTTAGCACGCAATATTAATAAATTGATTAAATTGATTTTTGATTTAATCGTAGGTTTATTGATTTGTATACCAGTGATTCCAATAATAATAGCTTGTGCTATATGGGTAAAATTGGATTCCAAAGGACCTATTTTCTATAATGCAAAACGTATTGGTAAAAATGGCAAAGAAATTACTTGTTATAAATTTCGTTCCATGTATACAAATGGTGATGAATTATTAATGCAGTATCTAGCAGAAAATCCAGTAGCTAAAAAAGAATGGGATGAGTTTCAAAAGTTACATGATTTTGATCCTCGTGTTACTAAAGCTGGCAAGATCATGCGCAAAACTAGCCTTGATGAATTGCCACAAATTCTTAATGTATTAAAAGGTGAGATGAGCCTTGTAGGTCCTAGACCATATCTTCCGCGCGAAAAAAAGATGATGGGACATTTTTATAATATTATTATCTCTACAGTGCCAGGGATAACAGGTTATTGGCAAGTAAATGGTCGTTCTGATGTAACTTTTGAAGGTCGATTGAGAATGGATGATTGGTATATACGTAATTGGTCTGTATGGATAGACATTATATTGTTAATTAAAACTATAAAAGCTGTATTTTGTAGTAAAGGAGCAGTCTAATAAATGAAAATTATTATCTTAGCAGGTGGTGGAGGTACTAGATTATTCCCTTTATCTAGAGATTGTTATCCAAAACAATTTTTGCATGTAATTGGAGATAAATCTTTACTTGCACAAACCATAGAGAGATTTTTAGGCTTAGTAGAAGCAAAAGATATTATTATTGTAACTAATGAACGTTATATTTTTCATGTGCAAGCAGAATTAAAAACTATAAATGCACAAGAAGCACATATTATCACTGAACCTATGGGAAAAAATACAGCTCCTGCTATTGCCTTAGCACAGAGTTATTGTCAAGATGTATTGCAATGTGATGATGATGAGATTTTATTTGTTAGTCCATCAGATCATTTAATAAAACCGATAGATGCTTTTCAAGATTTAATCAGAAATGCTCAAGATATATCAAAGGATAATATAGTGACTTTGGGAATTAAGCCAATAAAACCTGAAATTGGTTATGGTTATATTGAAGCAGAGAAAAATAATAATTTAGCTAAAAAAGTTATTTCTTTTAAAGAAAAACCAGATTTAGCTACAGCTAAAGAATATATTTCTTCTGGTAATTATTATTGGAATGGCGGTATGTTTATGTTTAGCATAGCTACTATGCAGTCTGAACTCACTAAATATATGTCAGCAATAGTAGATATTACTCAAAATGGTTATCAGTATACAGTAGATAATTTTATAAATATGCCAGATATATCCATTGACTATGCAGTAGCAGAAAAATCACAAAAAATGATGATGATACCAATGGAAAATATCTATTGGAATGATATTGGCAGTTTTGACGCTATTGCAGAAGTACTTTCTGATGAGGATAAAAATGTATTTAAAGGTGATATTTTAGCGGAAAACTGTACAGATACTATGATTATTGGTGATACTCGCTTAATAGCTGGTATTGATTTAGAGAATTTAATGATTATAGATACACCAGATGCATTGCTTGTAGCTAAAAAAGGTGAGAGTCAAAAAGTAAAAAATATAGTGAATAAGCTTAAACAAAATAAAAGAAAAGAAGCAAAAGAAAATGTTACTATGTATCGCTCATGGGGAAAATATACTTTACTTACTGAAAGTGAAGGTTATAGAGTACGTAAAATAGAGATGGATCCAGGGGCGTCGCTTACTATGCAGATGCATTATCATCGCAGTGAACACTGGACAGTCATCTCTGGTACAGGTAAGATCATTATCAATGATCGGGAAAGTATTTTTACCGAAAATCAAAGTACTTATATTCCTATGGGAATAAAACATAAATTATCTAATCCAGGAAAAATACCTTTGATTATTATAGAAGTGCAATCTGGAAAATATATTAATGAAGATGATATTGTAGTTTTTGAATAATTAAGATAAAGGATGAAAAATGAAAATACAAATTATTATTCCTGTGTATAAACCAGATAATAAATTATTGATGTTATTGAGACAAATAAAAAAACAAACGATAAAAAATATTCCACTATTAATTATAGATTCAGGATCTAATGATGAATATAAAAATGAAATAGAGGATATGAATTGTTTAATAAAAAAAATAGATGCGAAAACATTTAATCATGGTGGAACTAGACAAATGGGAGCAGATATGTTTCCTGATAAAGATGTATATATTTATTTAACACAGGATGCTATTCTAGCAGATGAGTATGCTATTAATAATATAGTTGAAGTCTTTAATAATAATAATGTAGGTTGTGCTTATGGTAGACAATTACCACATAAAGGGGCAACTATATTTGCAACCCATGCCAGATTATTTAATTATAAAAATGAAAGTTATATATACTCTGTAGAAGATAAAGAAAAATATGGAATGAAAACAGCTTTTAATTCAAATTCTTTTGCAGCATATAGAAGAAAAGCATTAAAAGATGTAGGAGGATTTCCAACTAATACAATTTTGAGTGAAGATATGTATGTAACTGCAAAAATGTTATTAAAAAATTGGTCTGTTGCTTATTGTGCAGATGCTAAAGTATATCATTCACATAATTATACTATATGGCAAGAATTTAAAAGATATTTTGATATAGGTGTCTTTCACGCAAGAGAAGCATGGATTAGAGAAATTTTTGGTAAAGCTGAAGGTGAAGGAAAAAAATTTGTTGTTTCTGAAGTAAAAATGTTAATGAAAAATAATCCATTATTATTAATTGAGATGGTTTTTAGAGATGGCATGAAATTTTTAGGATATAGATTAGGTATAAAAGAAAAATATTTGTCTATAAGTATAAAGAAAAAAATTAGTATGACTAAAAAATATTGGGAGGGGGAATAAATGAGAGTAATTATTTTAAATGATTTTGCCTATGTTAATGGAGGGGCTAGTCAAATTGCTATCTATACAGCAAAAAAAATGGCAGAAGAAGGAATTGATACATGTTTATTTACAGGAGCAGGTCCTATAGATAAAGATATAAAAAATAAAAAAAATCTTAAAATAATTTGTTTAAATCAATATGATATATTAACAGATCCTAATCGATTACGTGCTATAATTCAGGGAATTTGGAATTATAAAGCAAAAAAAGTATTTAAAGATTTGTTATTAAGTGAATATGATAAAAATGATACTGTAATACATGTACATACTTGTCAAAAAGTTTTATCATCATCGTGTATAAAAATCGCAAAAAAATTAGGATATAAAGTAATTTATCATATGCATGATTATGGAATAGCTTGTCCTAATTTAGGCTTTTATAATTATAAAAAAAGGTGTATTTGTGAAAAAAAAGCAATGAGTATAGCATGTTTAAAAGAAAATTGCGATTCTAGAAAGTATTTTCATAAATTATGGAGAGTTTGTCGACATTATGTACAAGAAAATATAGTAAGTATGTCCAAAAATATTGATTGCTTTATTGCTGTATCAGATTTTAGTTTAAATATATTGAAAGAATATTTACCTACAAATAAAAAAATAAAGGTTTTACCTAATCCTATTGATATAAAGTATAATAAGAAAATAGATGTGGTAAAAAATAAAAAAATAATCTATATAGGTAGATTATCTCCAGAAAAAAATCCAGTGTTATTAGCTAAATGTGCAAAAGATCTTAAGATATCTGTAATATTTATTGGTGATGGCATATGTAAAAAAGAAATAAAAAAAATAAATCCAAATGCTGAAGTTACAGGATGGATATCAAAAAATGAAATGGAAAAATATTTAATAGAAGCTAGAGCATTAGTAATGACATCTTTGTGGTATGAAACACAAGGGTTAGTGGCTTTGGAAGCAGCTGCATATGGTATACCCGTAATTGCACCAAATACATGTGCAATTACAGATTTTATAGAAGATAATAAAAATGGATTGATTTTTAAAAGTAATAATGAATTTTCATTAAGGAATAAGATAGTAGAAATTTTAGATAATAAAAGAGCTCAAAAATTAAGTAATAATAGTTATAATTATTATTTAAAGTATAGTGAAATATCAAAATGCTATATTGCAAATCTATTAGAATTATATAGTTCAATAATAGTTAAAAATCATATGGAAAAGGATTTATATGATGTCAATAAATGTAACAATTAATAATACCAGTATATAATATAAAGAAAATATAAATAAAAATATTAAAGGATATATTAAAATAATAATTAAATAATAACTCAGAAAAAGAAGTTATTATAATATTTTAATAGGTTAGTTAGATATATTAATATATTTAACTAGATTGATAGTACGTTCTGATTAGAGTTATGTATATACACTAATTTTGAGATATATATTGTCCTCGTATTATAAAATATTGTAAAGATATATTTATTGTATTTAATACAGCTAAAAAAGATATTTGTAATTATTATCATGTTAGTGAAGATTTTGTCTATGTTATACCAAATGCTTTAGAAGATAATTCAATAGTTGAAAGTACTAGAGATGATGGATATCTTCTTATTGTTGGAGTGGCTTATGACATAAAAATATTTATGAATTAATAAATAATGATAAATACTGGAGAGATAAATATAAACTAAAAATTGTATCAGCTAGAGGTAATTATGGAGATTATTTGAAAGGCTTAATTAAATAAGCGATGAGATATCAGAAGCCAGTAATTTTATCTAATATAAATGTTTTTAAAGAAATATTTGAAGAGGCTGTTATTTATATAAATGATAGTTTATCTTGGAAAAATGCTTTTGAGGATTTATATGATATAAATAAATTAATAAAGTTAAAAGATATAGAAATGAAAATATTAAATAAGTATACTTGGGAAAAAATAAAAAATATTTGAAAGATATAATAGAGAGATTAGTAGATGATATATTGTAAGAATTATAGAAGGATGTGGAAAGTTTGCCTAAAATAAGTATAATAATACCAGTATACAATACAGGTAAGATATTAAATAGAACAATAAATAGTGTTTTAAAACAATCATTTAAAGATTTTGAGTTATTATTGATAAATGATGGCTCAAATAGTGAAACAGTAAAAATTTGTGAAGAATGTGTAAAAAAAGATAAAAGGATTAAATTAATTAACAAAGATAATGGGGGATTATGTAGTGCAAGAAATTTAGGAATACAAAAAGCTAATGGTGAATATATTACCTTTTTAGATCATGATGATGAATATGAAGAAAATTTATTAGAGGATAATTATAATCTAGCTAATAAATATAATGCTGATATAATTAAATTTGGATATAAATATATAGACTGTTACAATAATGAAATAGTAGGAGAACGAAAATCTAGAGGTAATATAGATAAATTATTAATTTTAGATAGAAAAATGATAGAAGAAAAATATTATTATCTTAATGATAATAAAATATTAGTTTATATTTGGGATGCAATGTATAAAAGGGATTTTTTATTAAAATATGATATTTTATTTGATCTACGTTATACAATAGGAAGAGAAGATATAGCTTATAATATTAATGTATATAAATATGTTAATAGGTTAGTATATAATCCTAATATACATTATAAGTATTATGTATATAATAATAGTACGTATAATGGGATTTCTAAAGAAAAGTATTTAAAATATTTTGATGATATGTTGGAAAATTTTCGTATTGAAAAATATTTATTATTAGATTTAAATATTGAAGATATAAGAAAAGGATATATATCATATAGAAAATTATTAGCTATAATGGATACAGTGGGATTTTTAGCAGAACACATAAGAGATTTATCAATAAAAAATATTATATATTTTTCACTCTATATATTAATATGATTTTTTAGTAGTCTTAGTAGTTATATATAATATAATGGCTTAATTACGCCATTTTCTGCGACTACCAGAACAACTACCAGCCGGTAACCAGCTACCAGAAATTAAAACGGTAAATCTTCCCTGAGTCGTTTTTGCCCGGAGATTTTAACCCAGCATCGTTGATTCCCCCATG